>Ga0302324_100003478_pt1 | contig 35514 bp, 36 predicted proteins | sample Palsa_T0_1_FD_201949 | JGI IMG/M metagenome (GOLD analysis project Ga0302324, IMG submission 201949) | Peat permafrost microbial communities from Stordalen Mire near Abisko, Sweden - Palsa_T0_1 | ecosystem: Environmental > Terrestrial > Soil > Palsa > Peat permafrost | place: Sweden: Abisko...
CCGGTGGCACGCTCCAGGTCGGCAATGGAACGACGGGATCGCTCAACTCGTCGAGCAATGTCACAACCGGCGCCTCGGGAACGCTTGTGGTTAACCTTGCCAACGGCGGGACATTCGGAAACACAGTCACCAACAATGGCATTGTGAACGCCATTGCCAGCGGATCCAACATCTTCACCGGTGCGATTACTGGCGGCACATTCAATCAGAACGGTTCTGGCACGGTGGTGGTAAACCCGACTGCGGGAAGCAACGCCTTCGCCCCCACCACGGTGGCTGTGAACACCGGCACCCTGCTGGTGCAAGCCGCCAATGCGCTCGGCGCCAACACCGGCATGGTGCTCAATAGCGGCACTCTTGCCCTCTCCGCCAGCCAGGGCTCCGGCGCCAGCGTGACCAACAGCAATTTCAGCGGCTATACGATTACCAGTGGCATTGCCTCGGGCAGTTCCACCGGTGGCGCCGTCTCTCAGGGTACGAATGCCACCGGCCTGGGCGCGCTGACACTGTCGGCCAACTCGACGATAAACTTCAACAACACCCCGGAAACAATAGTCTTCAACGGTTACAACGATAACAGCAACTTGTTGAGCATCATTGGCTACTCGAACACCGACGCCACGGCGGCAACGGGCTATGCATCATCCGGGATTGACGGGACGGATGATCGCCTGATCTTCGATGTAACGGCCGCGGGCGGCCTAACCACGGCTCAACTGGACGACATTAGCTTCGACGGCGTCCAAGGGGCTGTGGAAATCCAACTCGGCGCCAGCACCAGCACCTACTGGGAAGTCACCGCCGTGCCCGAACCGACGACGATATTCGCCGGCTTGCTGCTCCTCGGCTTCATCGGCCTGCGCGAGCGCAAGCGCTTGAGGGAGCTCTACCGGCAAGTCGCATCGAAAAAGGCGTAGAGTCCCCAAGATGGCAGGCGGGGAGCGCCTTGTGAAAAAATCGGCTATGTGACTGGAGCGTGCCCTTGCCCGAAATCACAAAGGCTCTCACCCCCGCGGTTTCCAGTCTCGCCGGCGCAGATTTGTCGGTGACACGGCATAACGCTGCTTCACGAGGCGTGAAAAATGAAAGGGATTTTTGAAACCCGTGGCATCCGCGATCTCGGAGATCGAGAGGCCGGTTTCGCGAATGAGTTGCAGGCCTTTTTGCGTGCGCGCCTGCCAGAGATATCGCGACGGCGTTGCATCCAGGTGTTGTTTGAAGAGTTTGATCAAATGATTCGGGCTCACGCCGGATTCGCGCGCGATTTGCGGCAGCGTTAGCGGCTGGGCGAGCCTTTCCTCGATCAGCTTGCGCGCCTTCTGCACGGGCAGCGGAACGCGCTCGCACGCTTCATTTTGGGAATCATGTTCGGCGACAAATTCCTGCACCGCGGCTTCGGCGAGACGCTCGATCAATTGGCTGACCGATTCCGCGCCGGATGAATCCACCCACAAGCCCAGCCGGATCACGTTTTCCATCCGCCACGAAAGCGGCAGCGCAAAGGGAGTCGCGCGCTTCAATCGAGCTCGCAAGGGCGCGCCGACCGCTTCCGGCGAAATCGCGCACCATGTATGATGCGTCACCGTGGTCGCGCTGAAAACAAAGTGTTCGCGATGCCCCGGCTTGAGCAAAGCGACGTGGCTGGCGGCCAAATGAAGATCCGCGCCGTCGATCGTGATGAACGCCTCGCCGGTGTGCATGGCGACGAGCTGGAACTGCGTCTGCGTGCGCGGCCCGAACGCTCCGCCAGGCTGGTAGAACACCTCGCCAAAGCTCGCGGTCGCGCCTCGCGTTTGTGTTATTTTAGATATGTTTTTGATAGTTCCAGCCATTCCGCACCCGATGGAAGCATGTTATTGGATATTCATGCCAACAACAATCGATTTCGCTCCGGCCACCGCCGGCATCCGGCGCGCCGGGTATTTCCAATGGCCGATCCCCGACGACGCCGGGTCGTTTTATGGTGAAAATGGATTCCTTGTTCTTGAAAACGCGCTCTCGCGTCGCGAGATCGATGGATTGCTGCGCGAGACGGTTCGCATTTGCAGAAACGCCAACGGCGGGACGCCCGCTGCAACCTCGGCGGGCGATGGCGAGTCGGAGGAAGCGCTGCTCAAGCGGATGTTGTGCATTCACTTTCCACACAAAATCTCGCAAGTCGCCCTCGAGACGCTGGCGCATCCGAGGATAGTCGAAGTGCTCACGAGGATCGTCGGCCCGAACGTCAAGGCCATGCAGTCGATGCTGTTCATCAAGGCCAGCGGAAAGCCCGGCCAGGCATGGCATCAGGATGAAGACTACATCCCGACGCGCGATTGCTCGCTCACGGGCGTGTGGATTGCGCTCGACGATGCGGTCATCGAAAACGGCTGCCTTTGGGTCATTCCCGGCTCGCACAAATTCCGGACGCTCTGGCCGCAGGAATGGCACGAGGACGCGCGGTTTGATTGCGCATGGCAGTCACACGACTTTCCATTCAGCGATGACGATGCGGTACCGGTGGAGGTGAAGGCCGGCTCGGTTGTCTTTTTCAACGGCTACACGCTGCACCGCTCGCTGCCGAACCGCAGCGCGGGCGCTTACCGGCGCGCGCTGGTAAATCACTACATGAGCGCCGAGAGCCTGCTGCCGTGGAGACTGCCAGGCACGGGTGAGCACATGGCGACCGCCGATTATCGTGACATCGTGATGGTAGCGGGAACCGATCCGCACGCGTATAAGGGCCTCGCTTCTCTCGCACAGCCGCACGTCCGGCCTGCCGGCGATGGAGGTTGTGAGAAGTGGGGCGGCCCGGACCATCGCGGTTGAGGGCGGGAAATGAGTTTTCGCTGCGGATTGCAGCGATACACGAGGACCTTGCCTCGTTTTCCTTCCTCGACAAAGAGGGCGACTCGCCGGAGCATTTGCAGGGCGTTGTGGAGTGCCGCCGGCCGCGGCAAAATCTTCTGGCTTCCCGCCTTCAACTCTTATGAATAAAGCCACAGCCATCGTATTCCCGGCTCCCGACAATGTGGAGCTTCAAACCTATGACATCCCCGATCCTCAACCGGATGAACTCCTGGTTCGGACAGAGTACTCCGGCGTAAGCCAGGGCACCGAAATCTGGGCGCTGAGCGGCCAGCGTCCCGAGCTGAAGTTCCCGACGGTTCCGGGTTATCAGTCCATCGGCAGGGTCGAGAGTGTCGGAGAAAAGCTGGCTGGCAAGTTCAAGTCCGGCCAGCGTGTCTTCTATTGCACAAGCCGTCTCGCGCCGGAATTTCCTGAAACCTGGATGGGCGCGCACGTCAGCCACGCCCTGGTAAAGGATGCGCTGGTTGTCGCGGAAGAAACGGATCCTGTCGCGGCTTCGCTTTCCGCACTGGCCGCGGTTTCATTGCGAGGAATCCGCATGCTGGACATCCATTACGGCGATCTGGTCGTTGTGACGGGCCAGGGACTGATCGGCCAGGGAAGCGCGCAACTGGCCAAGGCTGCCGGGGCCGTCGTTGTGGCCACCGACATCCACGCGCCGCGGCTGGGACTGAGCCGGAAATTCAGCGCGGACGTGACGGTCAACGTGAAGGAAGAGGATCTCGGCAAAATCGTCCGCGGGCTTCGGGAAAAAGGCGCCGATGCCGTGATCGAAACGACGGGCCGCTCCGATCAATTTGCCCCATGCATCGACCTTCTTCGCCGGGAAGGACAACTTCTGCTGCAAGGCTGGTATCCGAAGCCGATCGCGTTCGATTTTCACACGACACACTTGAAGAAACCCACGGTGGCAATCACCTGCGGCATGGATTTGGCGGAAACGGCACTTTGCCTGGAATTGATGCGCTGGCGCAAATTAAACTTCCGTGAACTTGTCACCGATTTGGCCCCGGTTGCGTCCGCCCCTGATATCTATCGCAGGATGCTGGCCAACGATCCGGATATCCTTGGTGCGGTCTTCGACTGGAGCGGCGTGGGATGAAAGCCCTCGTCGTTACCGCGCCGAACCAACCGGCAGTCCAGGAAATCCCCGAGCCAAAGCCCGGGCGGTACGACGCGATCGTGCGGATCGAAGCTTGCGGCATTTGCAACTCAACCGACCGGAAATTGATCGAGGGAACCATGTTCTGGGCGCCCCCATTTCCCATCGTTCTCGGGCACGAGTCGGTGGGCATCGTCACCGAGGTCGGTCCCGGCGTGCGCAAATTCAAGGTGGGCGACCGCGTATCGCGTCCGCTTGCTTTTTGGCCTGGATCCGAGCCCGGGCTAAACGTGGCGATGGGCGGATTTGCCGAGCGCGGAATCGTCCGCGACGGCGCGGCGATGGCGGCGGACGGCGACGAATCCTTGGCGGAAAACTACAACGTCCAGCGCCAGATCGTGCTCCCGCCAAACCTCGATGCCGTGACCGGCGCGCTCGCCATCAGTCTCAGCGAGACTGCAAGCATGCTCCGGCATCTGCCAAACCTGCGCGGCAAAAAAATCGTGGTTGCGGGCACGGGCATTGCCGGTCTCGCGTTTACCCTCTGGGCGAAACTCGCGGGCGCTTTCGTCATCACGCTCGGCCGTCGCGCATCTCGCCTGGAAGAAGCGAAGAAAACCGGCGCCGACGCCACCGTGGATACAACGCGCGACAACTTCCCAAAGGAGATCCTCCAAATCGCCGCCGGCCCCGTGGACGGCATGATCGAGGCAACGGGCGACGCAGCGCTTGCCGGCAGGCTGCTGGAAGCGCTTTCCGAGCAAGGGTTCGCCGCGGCCTATGGAGTGCCGCCCACTGGCACATCTTACGATCCGCTCTGGAAAAGCCATCCGGTCGAGGAACATCTAAGCTTTCCCTGGGTTGCCGATTTGTTGGCTCGCGGCTGGATCCGGCCGGATTGGTTCATCTCCCACACCTGGCCGTTCGAGGAGGTGCTGGACGCGTTCGAGCAAGCCCATCGCGGCGATGTCCGCAAAGGGTTTGTGAAAATAGGCGGCGCCTCATAAGTTCCATTTCGCGCCGGTTGTTCGGCGCCGAAACGCGCGTGGGCTTTCGCCGGCATGCTTTTTAAAACGAAGCGAGAAATAAAAGGGATTCTCGAATCCGAGCGCCAGCGCGATTTCGCCGATGGTCTGGCGGGACATGGAGAGCAAATCCTTTGCCCGCAGGAGACGCTGCGTTTCCTGGAAATGACGCGGGGAGTCGCCCGTCTGGGCGCGAAAAAGGTGGCGCAGACGGGACGGCGAGAGGCCCGCGGCATAGGCGAGGCGTTTCTCGGAAAAAGGTTCGGCGGAATGGACGGAGAGAAAATCGATGGCCTTGCGGACACGGGTATCGGGTTGCAAGGAGACCTGGCGCGGATTGATCGAATCACACCAGAGCAGGACTTCTTCGAGCGCGTTCAGGCCGAAGTTCTGGCTCCGCGATTGCGAACTGGCGTCAAGCCGGATCATGTCCCGAAAGCGGGAAACCAACCGGCGGCGCACAGCCGGGTCCTTCAGGTTGAGGACCATCAAGCCGGGAGCGATTTCCGGCCAGTTCAACCAGGATAGCCAGTCGGGTTGCGGTAAAAAGTGGGCCCACAGCAGATCCCACCTTCGCGCCTGACTGGAGATTTGATAGTCCTGAAAAATTCCGGGCCGGTAGAGAGTCACGTCATGGGGCCGGCTGCGATATTCGCCGTCCACCAGGCGGTAAAGTCCGGATCCTGCGAGAGTGTAAATCAAGAGCCAATCCCTGGTTCCCCGGGGGCGAAAAGTGTGTCGAATTGCCGTGCCGCGAAAGGAGCCCGGACGCAACGGGGAAGGTGGGGGAGTGTAGGATGTGGCGCCAGCCGGAATTTTCAAGGCAGGCGTAGATTATAGCTTTTCAGCCGCGAAGCCAATTCCCATTTCTCGCTAATCGGTTAGAGTGAAACCATGATAACTTTGCAAGGGATCGATCTCCAGGAACTGAAGGCAAATTATGACCGCGATGGTTACGCCGTGGCGCGGGGGTTGTTTTCTCCCGAAGAAGTGGAGGAGGTCAAGGAGACCTTCGAGCAAATCCATCGCGACGAAATTCCGAAGGCCTACGACGATGGCGTTCGCGATCCCAACGATCCCCTTTTCCAATACCCGCGCATTGTGCATCCGCACCGCTTCAACGCCGTTGCGCGGCGCTATATGCTTCATCCCAGCGTGCAGGACTGCCTGCGCGTGCTTTTCGACGAGGAGCCGGTGGCGACGCAGACAATGTATTATTTCAAGCCGCCCGGCGCGCGCGGGCAGGCGATGCATCAGGATAATCTCTATCTGCTGGTCGAGCCCGGAACGTGCATGGGCGTCTGGACGGCGATCGACCGGGTGGACCGCGAGAACGGTTGCATGATGGTCGTGCCCGGGTCCCATCGCGGCAATATTCTCTGCCAGGAAGACACGGACACCACGGTCTCTTTCTCGAACAAGATCACGAAGATCCCCAAGGGACTCAAGGCGGTCGAGGTGCCAATGGAGCCGGGCGATACGCTCTTTTTCGGCGGCTCGGTGATCCACGGGTCCGGGCCGAATCGCTCCAGAGATCGTTTTCGCCGTTCCTTTATCGGCCACTACGCGGCGGGTTCGCTCGATAGAATATCGAAGTTTTACCTGCCGCTCGTGAAAATGGATGGGGCCGACTATGAGGTTGACGCCCAACAGGGCGGAGGAGCCTGCGGACAGGATTGGCTGGGCGCGGTCCACTGAGAATTCAATCATTGATATTTTTCCGAAATGCCCAGTGCCTTGAGACGAAAGGCGCGCGGAGAAAAGCCCATGCGTTTGCGGAAAATCTTGGAGAAATGGAACGCATCACAAAAGCCGAGCGTTTCCGCAATTTCCTTGTTGGACCGGGCTGGTTCCAGGAGCAGGGCGCATGCCTTGTCAATGAGCCGGGCCTGCCGGTACTGTGCCGGAGCCATTCCCATCCGTTGCGTAAACTTCTTGCGGAAATTCTCGTAGGACATGCCGAGACTTCTGGCGACGGCCTCCAGGTTTGGCGTCGAAGGCCCCTGCGGGCCCAGGCTGCGACAGGCTTCCGTCAGCCATGCCGCGCTTTCCGGCAGATCGCCGTCGAGTTCGCGATTGGCAAGCCACATATTGGCAACAAGCATTTGGAACTGGCTGAGTTGGCAGAAGGCTCCCTCCCATCCAATGTTAGCCGGAGGACTCAACGCCGTCTTAATGCGCTTGAACCAGACATCAACCGGGTCCAGCCGCCAGATAGGGCGGCTTGGGGTTATGATTTTCTGCCGGCGCCATAGATCAAAGAGCAGGCCCTCAAATCCGATGTAAATCTCATCCCAATGTTCTCCGGGACCCGGGCCGTAGAAGTGGGGCAACTCAGGAAAGAGACAAATCAGATCCCCTCTGGAAACTCTTAGACGGTGTCCCAAAGCGTCGCCATATTCACCCGAGCCGTCCAGCAGATAGACGAATGCATATCTTCCCAAGGTACGCATTTTAGAACGACCCGTTCCCTGGCTCCCACGGATGGTTCCAACAAAGTTGATGGCTCCCACGGACGATTGAGAATTGCCCGAAAAAAGACGCTCCGTTTTCAGATGTTTGAGACGGGACATTCTACCAAAAAGTACATCTTTTTTACCAGGACATCCATTCCTTTCGGTCGCGGAAGGCTTATTTTAGTTTTCATGACATCGACACTTGCGCCTTTAACCTCCCGGGACCACACCCTTGATCTTTCCCCTTCGGCTTTTGGCGAATTGAACCGCTCCGATGATGCTCTCGGGCAGGTGGAAAAGCTTCGCGCGCGGCTTGACCGTGACGGCTATCTCTATGTCCCCGGCTTTTTCGATCGGGACGATGTCATGGAGGTGCGTTCCTCGCTTACCGGGCAGATGGCGCGACAGGGACTCCTGAATCCTGACTTTCCTCACGTCGAGGCCTTGTGGAATCCTGAACGGCGCACGACTTTCATGCCCCAACTGGCGCAGAATAACGGGCCTTTGAAAAACCTGATCTACGGAAAGCAGTTGCTTGGTTTTTACGAGGCTCTCTTCGGTGAAGCCGTCCTGCATTTTGATTTTACCTGGATCCGCGCCGTTGGACCGGGACAAGGAACCCAGCCTCACTGCGACCTGGTTTATATGGGCCGGGGAACCCACGATCTGCTTACCTGCTGGGTTCCCTATGGCGACGTGCCGCTGGAATTGGGAGGCCTGATCGTCCTTGAAGATTCGCACCTGAAGTCCGATCGCCTTCGGGCGTATCTTAGTGGCGATGTGGACGCCTATTGTGAAAATCGGCCCCACCAACTGGAAAAGGTTAAAAGTGGGAAGGCCAAGGTTGGGGGCTGGCTGAGCACAAATCCCGTGACCCTGCGTGAAAAGCTTGGCGGCCGCTGGCTGACGACCGAGTGGCAGGCGGGCGATATTATCACCTTCAAAATGAACATGGTCCACGGCAGTCTGGACAATGCCACGGACCGGGTGCGGCTCTCCTCTGATAGCCGTTATCAGCGGGCGAGCGAACCCGCTGATGAGCGTTGGATAGGGGCCAACCCTGCCGGTCATTCTCTTGCCGGCAAGCGCGGGCGCATTTGCTGATCCTGAGTTTTGCGGCGTCCTTGCACTGGATCGCCTAGTAATCCGTGAAAGGCTGCTGGCGGAAAGGCCGTCGTTCCTCGAAAAGACCCGCGCCGATGAGTCTTTTATACCGCGCGGGGCTCTGATCCATGAGCCTGCGAAAAACGCGATGGAACTGCGCGTAACTTCCGAACCCGGCCATGAGCGCCGCCTCTGTCAGCGAGTAACGCGCGCCCGTCCGGTAAAGCCGCAGAAAACGCTCCAGGCGCCTCTGCTGCTGAAACCCCGTCAGGCTGATTCCCGTTTGCTGTTTGAAAAGACGGCTTAACCGCGCCGCGCTCAGTCCCGCTTCCCGCGCGAGTCGATTTAGCGAAAAGGAACTCGTTGCATTTGCAATGGCGCGCGCCGCCTTCGCCACGGCGGGGTGCACGTCGACGCGCGGAATGCCTTCACCTGAAAAAAGATAAGTGCGCCACGACTCCACCAACCCATACCCCAGGGTTGTGTTCACGAATTCCAGATCCTGCTTCGCTTCGACCGCGCTCTGGAAAATGTGATCGAGGACGTCGACGCGGCGGGGACGAATCTGGCGGCATAAGATATCCCCCGGATCGGGCGAGCGCAGCAGTTGCCGCACTCCGTAGCTGGTGTGCCGCGCCACCAGGCTCGACCGAAACACGATGACCCACATCGAAAAATCGTGCGACCAATCGATCAACACGTGCTCCTGCCGCGGAAACAGCCAGATCATCGAACCGGCGATCAACGGCGCCCGTCGATTGCCGACAAGGTAATTTCCCTTCCCGGTAAGCACCAGGTTCATCTCGAGTTCGTCGTGATGGTGTGTGCGAGGGTGATACCGGGAAAGTTCGAAAACCACGGCAAACCCTTCGGCTCCAGGGGGGATTTCAAGATTTTCCTTCATAACGACAAAAAATGATAACAAGTCGCCACGGACATGAGAAGCCGGCAGGACGGGGATGGTGTAGCATAGATCGAAATTCAAACAACATCCTATCCATGCTTACTCCCGCCGAAAAACCCGTCACCATCACCCCCGAACAAAAACAACAATTCAAGGACGAGGGCTACTTCGTTCTCGAACGCTGCGTCCCCGAGGAGCACCTGGAACTCCTGCGCGCGAACTGCCAGGGATTCATCGCCGCGCGCGATGCGGAAATGGACGCGCAGGGCGTCGATCGACTTGGCCTCTGCGCCAAGGGTAAACGGTATTTCCTCCCGGACTGTTACAACAAAACGCCGGCCCTGGGCCGCTTCATCTTCGGCGAGCTGATGGCGGAAGTCTGCCGCGCCACCCTCGGCGATGAAGCCCTGCTCTTCTGGAACCAATACGTCGTCAAGGGCGCCGACAAGGACAGCGCTTTCTCCTGGCACCAGGATTCCGGGTTCGTCCATCTGGATTGCCCGATGTACCTCACCTGCTGGGTCACGCTCGATGACGTGAACCTGGAAAACGGCACGGTTTATCTACTGCCTTATTCGGAAATCGGCATCCGCACCGTGGTTAAACACATCAGAAGCCCGATCACGAACGATCTCGTCGGTTATTTCGGCAAAAATCCCGGCAAACCCGCCATCGTCCCCGCCGGAAGCGTTGTCGCTTTCTCGAGCTACGTCTTTCATCGGAGCGGCCCCAACCTCACCGACAAGCTCCGCCGAGTTTTCCTGCCGCAGTACTCCACCACGCCGATCTTGAATACAAAAGGCGAACTCTGGGGCGAGGCCGTCCCCTTCCTCAAGGGAGGAGAAATTGTTTGGAAAGAATGAAACGGGGCGAGGTTCAGGCTATTTTTGTCAGAGCGAGCTGATGCGTCCCCGGAGCGAATTGAGAAACTGGCGACGTAAAGCCCGGCGGTGGCGATAGCGTAGCTGTGGCGCCCGCGGGGACAACCATCTTCAGGTCGAGGGAGCCGCCTTTCAACTCCCATCTAATCGAAGCTTTGCCGTGCGGGGTACGCAGTTCAGCTTCCGCCCAGGTAATGCTCCCTCCCGGGCGGGGACGGAACAGGATGTGATGATAGCCGGGGTCCTCCGGGTCAAGCTCGAGACCCGCAACGGTGCGATACATCCACGCTCCGATTGCCCCGTAGGCGTAGTGATTGAAGGAATTCATTGAAACATCCTGGAATCCCTTTTCAGGAGTCCAGCCATCCCACCGCTCCCAAATGGTCGTCGCGCCATTCTTTACGGGGAAAAGCCACGAGGGAAACGTTTCCTGTTCGAGCAGCTTATAGGCGGCATCCAGATGCCCATTGTCCTCGAGAACCCGGCAAATATAAGGCGTGCCCACAAAGCCCGTGGCAAGGTGAAAGCCCTTTCTCTCGATACTTCGCACCAATTCCTTCGCCGCGGTGCTCCGGCTCGCCTCGGGCAGCAACTCGAAGTGCAGCGCGAGAACATAAGCCGTCTGGGTCGCGCCAACGAGAAGGCCTTCCGGCGAGACAAACCGGTGCCGAAATGCATCCACCACTTTTTCCCGCAACGCGTTGTACCGCGCTTCGTCCCGGGGCTTGCCCAAAACTCGGGCGATGCGGCTCATCAACGAGGCATCGTACGCCAAAAAGGCGGTACCGATGAGGTCTCTAGGGGTAAGTCCCTCCCATGAAGTGCTTCCATCCAACGCCAGCCAGTCCCCGTAGCCCTCCCAGGCTTTCGAATCGGGATGAGAACGAATCAAGCCGATGCTCGCGTTTACCAGATAATCCACGTAGCGCTGCATGGAAGCGTAATGTTCTTCCAGAATCTGCTTGTCGTTGTAGCAAAGATAGATCGTCCACGGGCAAATGATGGTGGCGTCGGACCACGCCGGTCCGGCGTCCGCGTCAGACACTGCCTTCTTCGGGATTACGCTGGGAATCGAGCCATTCTCCCCCTGCGCGTCCCGCGCATCCTGCATCCATTTACGGAAAAAGCCCTGCACGTCCATGTTGAAGCAGGCCGTGCGGATGAAGACTTGCGCATCGCCCGTCCAGCCCAGGCGCTCATCGCGCTGTGGGCAGTCCGTCGGGACCTCGAGGAAATTGCTTTTCTGCCCCCAGAGAATGTTGTGCTGGAGTTGATTGAGAAGCGGATTTGAGCACGCAAAATGTCCTGTGCGGGGCGTGTCGCTATGCAGGACGATGCCTGTGATCTTGAACTTGAATTCGGGCAACAATCCCAAGACTTCCACATATCGAAATCCGTGGAATGTGAAACGCGGCTCCCACGTCTCGAGCCCGCCTCCCTTGCAAGTGTAATAATCCGTTGCCCGCGCTTTGCGTAAATTGTCGTAGTAGGGTGTTTTGTCCGGCTTCAGGATTTCGGCGTATCGGATCGTCAGTGTCGTTCCGGCCGGAGCTTCGATCTCGATGCGCACGCGGCCCGAAAAGTTTTGCCCCATGTCGAAGATGTGATCGGCGTGCCCTTTGCCGATCGGAGAAAGCTCTTCTTTTCGCCGCACGGGTGGCGACGCCGATTCATTGAGGGCGATGGCGGGATCGGGCATGATCGCGGGAGGCAGCCACGCGAGATCGTCGTAGCCCGGCTCGGACCAGGCCCCGAGTTCCAGACGCGCATCGTAAGCTTCGCCCTTGAGAAGGTCGTTTTCCAGGATCGGCCCCGTGCTGCTTTTCCATGAACCATCGGTCACCACCGCCAGCGACGTTCCATCCTCGAATGTAACCTCCAGGCGCGCCCGCAGCCGCGGACGATCCCCATAATTCTGCCGGGGAAGCCAGGCAACATAACCGCAATACCAACCATCCCCCAGGATCGCGCCCATCGCGTTGTCGCCCTGCCTTAACATGCCGGTTACATCGTGCGTCTGATATTGCGCCCGCTTGTTGTAATCCGTCCATCCCGGCGCAAAGACCTGGTCTCCCACCCGTTGGCCATTGATTTCGCATTCATAAAGCCCCAGCGCGGTGATCGCCAGGCGGGCCGACCGGATCGGCTGGGACAAAACGAATGCTTTCCGGAGATAGGGAGCGGGCGCCATGACCTGCGTTCCTCCGCCTTTGGGGCCGGCGATCCAGGAAGCTTGAAAGAAGGGATTCGTGGGGTGCATAAACTGAACTCTGAGGGATTTGTGTTAGCGTAAATGATCCATTGCGCCACGGCAAATATTATGCGATGCAGCAGGTGCGCAGATGGTTGGCGAATATGAAAACCTATCGCCTCAACCGTCTCTTCAACGCCAGGTCGCAACGCTGTTTCGATGTCGCCATCGACCACGGTTTTTTTAACGAACGCGCCTTTCTCAGCGGCATCGAAAATTTAGAGCGTTCCATTGCGGCAATCGTCGAAGCCGCGCCCGACGCGATCCAACTCACAATCGGCCAGGCCGGCTTGCTGCAATCCCTTCCGGGCCGGCAAAAGCCCTCGCTGGTGCTGCGCACCGACGTGGCGAATGTTTACGGGACCGCGCTGCCGCGGACGCTATTCAGCCGCATGATCGAGCAGGCCGTCGAACAGGCTCTGCGACTGGATGCCACCTGCGTCGTCGTCAACCTGTTTGCGATTCCCGGGGAGCCCGAAATCGCCGATCAGTGCATCCAAAACATTTTGAAGATCAAGCCCGAGGCCGACCGCTACGCCATGCCGCTGATGATCGAGCCGCTCGTATTTCAGCCGAATCAAAAAGCCGGCGGCTACATGGTCGATGGCGATCCCAACAAGATTCTACCGCTTGTCCGCCAGGCCGTCGAGCTGGGCGCGGACATTATCAAAGCCGACCCGACCGACGACGTGAGCGTTTATCACGAGGTCGTCGAGATCGCGGGACGCATTCCGGTGCTCGTGCGGGGAGGTGGCAAAGCGCCCGACGAAGACATCCTCGAACGCACCGAAAAGCTGATCCAGCAAGGCGCGGCGGGCATCGTTTACGGCCGGAACATCATTCAGCACCAGGATCCCGCCGGCATGACGCGGGCGCTCATGTCCATCGTCCACGAAGGCGCGACCGCGGCGGACGCTATAAAATGCATCGGGAGGAAACCATGAGCGACGTCGTTCGCCTTGGAATCATCGGCGGCGGCCTGATGGGGAGAGAGGTGGCCAGCGCGATCGGGCGCTGGTTCGTGCTGGAAGACTTTCCCGTGCGCGTCGAGTTGAGAGCGGTCTGCGATTTGCAGGAAAATGTGCGCGACTGGTTTAAAAAAGTGCCCACGGTGAAAATGCTCACCGGGGATTCGAACGAGTTGCTGAAAAATCCCGAGATCGACGTCATCTATGTTGCCGTCCCGCACAACCTGCACGAGCGGCTCTACCTTGGCGTGCTCGACGCCGGCAAGGATTTGCTCGCCGAAAAACCGTTCGGCATCGATCTGCGCGCCGCCACCGCCATCCGCGACGCGGCGAAAAGCACGGGGCGATTTGTGCGTTGCAGCTCGGAGTTCCCGTTCCTACCCGGCGCGCAGCGAGTTTATGAATATGTCAGGCAACAGAGACTGGGCAAGCTCCTGGAAATTCGCGGCGGGTTCTGGCACTCGAGCGATCTCGATCCGGACAAAACGATCAATTGGAAACGCCAGAACAAATTCTGCGGCGAAATCGGCGTGATGGGCGACCTCGGCATGCATGCCGTTCACTTGCCGTTCCGGCTCGGCTGGCGTCCGAAGCGGGTGTATGCGCAACTGCAAAAAATCTATCCCGAGCGTCCCGACGGCAAAGGCGGCATGGCCGCTTGCGACACCTGGGACAACGCCACGCTTCACACGGACGTGAGCGTCGCCGGACACGAAGTTCCGATGCGGCTGGAGATGAAGCGCATGGCGCCGGGCGAAATGAACACCTGGTTTATCGAAGCGCTCGGAACCGATGGCGGCGTTCGTTTCAGCACGAAAGAGCCGAAGACGCTCTGGATTTTCGAACGTGGCAAGGAACAATCGTGGCGGCGGATCGATCTTGGCCATCAGGCCGCGTTTCCGACCATCACCGGCGCGATATTCGAGGCCGGTTTTCCGGACTGCTTTCTGCAAATGCTGGCCGCTTTTTTTGTCGAGCGCGCGGGCCGGTTGGGCGATCGTTTTGGCTGCGCCACGCCCGACGAAGCCATCGCGAGCCACGAGCTTTTCGCCGCCGCGCTCGAATCGAGCGCCAACAAAACCGCCGTCAGTTTATGAAACGCAGCGAGATCAACTTGCTGATAGAAGCGGCCGGAAAATGCTTTCGCGAGCATGGGTGGACCCTCCCGCCGTCGCCGCGCTGGGACGTGACGGACTTCGGTCTCGGCGACTATAAGAAATTCGGTCTCGTGTTGGTGAACCTCGCGGAGGAGCCGGAATATTGCGAGAAACTGATGTATGCGCGGCGCGGCATGACGACACCCGGGCATTGTCACAAACGCAAAAAGGAGGACATCATCTCGCGCTGGGGCACGCTCGCCGTTCAAGTCTGGGCGGGCATTCCAAAGGAATCCGCTGGCCTCCGATTTTCCATTCCGATCAACCGCCAGCCGCGCGAAGTAGCTTCCGGCGACGTGGTCAAGCTGACCTCCGGCGAGCGCGTGACGCTGATCCCCGGCGTCTATCACGCGTTCCATCCCGAGACGGACGAGTGCATCATCGGCGAAGTCTCGACAGCCAACGACGACCTGCACGATAACTTTTTCGTCAACCCGGAGGTTGGCCGTTACCCCGGCGTCGAGGAAGATGAAACGCCGCTCGTCCGGCTCATTAGCGACAAAGAAGCGTGACAATTCCCAAACGAACCGGCATCGCGGCGGCCGGCAATTGGATTATCGACCATGTAAAAATCCTGGACACCTATCCGCGGCAGGACACGCTCGCGAACATTTTGGAAATGCGCTCGGGCAACGGAGGCGCGGCTTACAACGTGCTCAAGGACCTGGCGAAACTCGGCGCGCAGTTTCCGCTCGAAGCGCTCGGTTTGATCGGAGACGACGCGGAAGGGCGCAAGATTTTGGAGGATTGCAAAGCGCATTCCATTTGGACCACTCAACTCAAGGTAACGGACAAGGCGCCCACTTCGTTCACCGATGTGATGACCGTGAAAGGCACGGGGCGGCGCACCTTTTTTCATCATCGCGGGACGAACGCGCTATTCGACATCGACTCGGTGAATCTGGACGCGCTCAACGCGCGTATTTTTCACCTCGGCTACCTGCTGCTGCTCGACCAGTTCGACAAGCCGTCCGAACAATTCGGCACGAAAGCAGCGGAGTTGCTCGCGCGGGCCAAGCGCCTCGGGATGAAGACCTCCATCGACGTGGTGAGCGAGGACAGCCGGCGTTTCGCCGACATCGTTTCGCCGGCGCTCAAATACACCGATTACTGCATTCTGAATGAGTTTGAGACCGAGCGCGTGACCGGGATCGCCACCCGCGAGGGCTCGCGCATCTCGCGCGAAGGGTTGCAAAATGCCGCGGCCGATTTATTGGAGCGCGGCGTCTCGGACTCGGTTATCATTCATTATCCGGAAGGGGGCTATGTGCGATCAACCGGGGGCTTTGAGCACTTCCAGCCAAGCCTCGCGCTTCCCGGCCAGTTCATTATCGGCACTGCGGGCGCGGGCGATGCCTTCTGTGCCGGAGCGCTCTACGGCCTTCACGAAGGCTGGAGCATGGGGCAAATGATGGAACTCGGCGTGTGCGCGGCCGCAAGTTCGCTAAGCCATTCCACGTGCAGCGACGGCGTATGCGACATGAAAACCGTGCTCAAGCTGGCCGATCAATTCGGATTCCGCGAACTGCCGGTGTCTCCCTCGCCGGCAGGTTGAGCTTGTAGAATCCCCGATACGATATGGATACCCAGCAGCACATCGGCAGGCGTGCGGCTGTCCGCGCCGTCGATCGCCCACACTTCGTTCAATATCTTCAGATACCAAATGCCGATTGCCGCGCGGCGGTCGCGGTCGAGCAGTTTTTGCATCACTTCGTGGGGATCGAGGCTGATCGGCAGACGGTGAACGAACTGGACGAGGTGCAGTCCCAGGTGCAGCAGCAGTTCGGCGCAAGCGGCTGCTTGCCCTTCCTGGTAGGCGGCTTCGAGAAGCGACACGGTGCTGCTTTGTGTCCGCGCCGAGGGAAACCTCTTGCGCAGTGTGCGCGAAAGTTGCAGGAACAATTCGCCGGCTCCGGAACCGGGCGATTCCGTTTCGGCGATCAGCAGTTTGTAAAAGACCTCCTTCTCGCCGAGCAAATCTCCGACCGCCACCGCCAGGGCGCGTTTCAGCGCATGGTTTGAGATGGTCCGCATTTGAGGGATGATCTGGTAAGCCGCGGAGAGTTCGCCCAGAGAGGCGAGGGCTTCGCTCGCAGCGGCAATGACCTTGTTGTCCCGCGTGCTCTTGATGAGATCGAGCAAAGGCGGAATGGCCCGCCGGTCGCCGATGGCGCCCAACGCCCGCGCGGCTTCGCTGAGCGTCTCGCGGTCCGTTGCGAGGAGTTTTTTCAGCAACGGCTCGACGCTGCGCGGATCGGCGGCGTGCCGCAAGGCGCGGCAAATCTGCGGAGTGACATCGGAAGCGAGATCGCCGAGCGCGATGAGAAGGGCATCCACCGCCTCCGTTGTGGCGATGGCGCCAAGAGCTTCAATGGCCTCTTCACGGACTTCCACGGCCGGGTCGTCGAGCTTTTCGACCAGGTCCGGCACGGCGATGGCGCTGCGGTTGATCCCCAGGCTCCGAACCGCCTGGGCCCGTTGATGGCTCGAGGTGTTGCCGCTCATGGTTTGCACGATGTAAAAGTTGCGCACCGCCAGGACCGGGTTGATGAGAAACATGCGCGAGGCGGCTATACCCAGCGAGGCTTCCGCGATCGGCTTCCGTATGCTCAGCAGGAACGGCACGGCCACACACCACGTGGTTCCCGCGAAGAGTAAAACGAGGACCTGGAAAAAAGAAAGGTGGGCGCCGGGCGGCCAGAGGACCGGATGGGCGGTAAACCAATCCATGATCCCGCCGCCGAGCACCGGGGCGAGCGATGCCAGCAAACCGACCAGGGACCAGTGGACCGCCATGGCCGTGGTTCGTCCGGTGGGACTCGAGAGAACCGCCGCCAACCGCAGTTGGCAGATGGCGACCGCGGCGAAAATTCCTCCCAGAAGAAAGTTTGAGAAGCATTGGACAAATACGGCCTGGGGCACAATCAGCGAGCCCGCCCACGGGAGGGGGATCGCGAGCAACGAGTGATTCACGAAAAACCAGGAGGCGGCAGGCGCCGGCGCCGCGATGAGCAGGATCACGCAAAGCGCTCGCGCGCCGAGGCGATCGACCAGATAGCCGAATACGAAGCTGGTCGAAATCGTCCCCAGGGCGGCGGCGATCGACAGCGCGGCAAGCTGTGAATAGGTAACGTGGAAATCGCGCTTAAGATAAACGATCCCGAAAGTGCCGATCAACGCGCCTCCAAAATTCCACGCGCCGAGGGCCAGCGTCAGGTGGCGGAAGTCACGGTTTTTCAGCGGTGCGAGCATGCGGGCGAGGACAGGCTTTTTCTCTCCCAACGGCACGGGGCACGGTTCCTTTACCCAGAGGTGCACGCAGATATCGCCGACTCCGAGGAATGCCGCGATGCCGAACACGATGGAAAACCCGGTCATCGTAGTGCTGCCCGATTTTGGGTTGCGATAAATGTCCAGGAGTATCCCCGCCAGCGCCATCCCGAGGAGTGACGCCGTGGTTATGATGCTTTGCCGGATGCCCCAGAACCGGCCGCTTGTTTTCAGTGGAACCAGGTCCGTCATCCAGCTAAGCCAGGAAGCAGTGCCGGCATTGCCGAGGAACTCGCCCGCGCCGACCAGCGCAATCACCGTTACCGGGATCCACCACCGGGCCGGAGACCAGAGCAAGGGAATCAAGGCGAGAATGAACCACGTCGCGCGCTGGGTCATCACGAGCGGCGCCCAGAACCGCTTGCGCGAGCCGAGATTTTCGGAAAAGAGCGCGGCCGGCACCTGCACGCCCATGGCGGCAAGGCGCACCGTCGTAACGGCTCCGATGAGAAAGCCGCTGGCGCCGATCGCCTCCATGAACATGGTCAACGGCATCGCCACCGTCATGGAAAACCAAACCATTCCAAGGCAGCCCGCCGCGATGTTTATGCGCATCGCCCGCCGCACGTCCCGGCTTGTAATCCGCCGTCCCTGGGTGTCGAATAGCCCGCTTTTATCTGACATTTGGCTGAAAACGTCGCAAGCGGCTTCTATTCTCGAAGAGTCTTTGTCTGTCAACAGCATTGCGGCGCGGCGATGCCGGGGTGAACGGAAAATGTTGCCGGCCGGCGCGGAGCCGGATTCACGAACCCCCGATCAAGCGGAGACGAGAATCATGTTCGCATACTGCGTTGTGTCGCCGGTGCGTATGAGGCCTATTGCCTCCGGCACGCGGCGTTTAAACTTTGCCTCGTGCGGCTCGAAGGTCAGCGTTACGCCCTCGAGAGCGCGAGCGAACGCCGCCTTCGTCTCATCGGCGTTATTGGCCAGGAACTCCTCGGCCATGAATGCCCGGCCGATGACGAAGTTCGTCCGCACGGCTTCCAGCACTTGCAGCACCGTTGGCACTCCATCGACGAGTGAGATGTCCACCGTCTCGATCATTGGCCAAAACGGGAAGCCACGATCGGAAATCACAACCATGTTCGTGTGCCGGACGCGGCCGAGCAGGGAGAGAATTTTGGGGTTGAGAATGCCGGTTTTGAGCATCGGTTCAGAGTTTCAGGGCCGTTCGTAATATAAATCACCTCCATCGTCGAAACCATAGCCGAAGTCAGGCAAGAGAAATGGGGTGAGTTTGTGGCGTGCTTGTATCATGGTATTTTCTAGAGACTCATGGAGCGTGACCTTCTTCAGCGCATCGGCGGACGCCTGGAGTTTGTCTATGGCCCGGCGGCGGCCGCTTCTCTCCTGCCCCGGATAGAGGCTCTCGTCGCGCGCTTCGAGGGACGGATTCGGCCAGGCCAGGTGGGTTGGAGCCAGAAGGATGCGATGCTCATTACCTATGCCGATTCGCTGCCGGGGGCGAACACGCCGCTTCGGGAATTGCACGGATTCCTGCGACGGCACGTGGGGGATCATCTTTCGTTTGTCCATTTTCTGCCTTTCTACCCTTACACCAGCGACGATGGGTTCTCCGTGGTCGATTACCGGGAGTTGCGGCACGAGTTGGGGCGGTGGGAGGATGTCGAGGCGTTCAGCGGGGATTACCGTCTTGTCTTCGATGCGGTCATCAATCATGTTTCGGCGGAGAGCCGTTATGTGAAGGGCTTTCTGGAGGGCGACCCGGCGTATGAAGACTTCTGCATCGGCCTGCCTCCGGGGACCGATACTTCCTCGGTGCTGAGAACGCGGGCGCTCCCGCTGCTCCATGACTTCCCCTCCCGCGACGGGGTTCGCTGGCTCTGGACGACGTTCTCCCGCGACCAGGTCGATCTCAATTTTTCCAACCCGGAGGTCCTTCTTGAAATGCTCGATATCCTTTTGTTCTATGCGGCGCGCGGGGCGTCCATGGTGCGCCTGGATGCCGTTGCGTATCTGTGGAAAAAGCTCGGGACGAGTTGCGCGCACCTCCCGGAGACGCACGAGATCATCAAACTTTTCCGCGATGTCTATGACGCCGCCGCGCCGCATGTGCTGTTGCTGACGGAAACCAATGTGCCGCATCGCGAAAATATCTCTTACTTCGGCAACGCGGGAGATGAGGCGCAGATGATCTATAATTTCCCGCTCGCGCCGCTCATTGTCTGGTCGCTTCATCGGGAAGACGCGGGCGTGCTGACGGAGTGGGCCCGCGGCGTCGAACGGATTTCGCCGCGCGCCACTTACCTGAATATCACGGCCACGCACGACGGCATCGGCATGCGCCCCACCGAAGGCATCCTCTCGGAGGATGAACGCGGTGAACTCGTGCAAATGGCTTGCGACAGGGGGGGCGATGTGACCTCGAAGCGAAACGCGGACGGTTCGGTGATGCCGTATGAGCTCAATCTCTCCTACTTCGATGCCATCAATGATCCGGGGAGACCGTCGCCGGTGGAATGGGAGGTGCGGAAGTTTCTGGTCTCGCAGGCGATTCCGATGGCGATGATGGGGATTCCCGGCATCTATATCCACAGCCTGCTCGGCTCGCGCAACGACCTGGAAGGCGTTCGGCGCACGGGACGCGCCCGGAGCATCAACCGGAACGCGCTTCCGGTGGATGACCTGGAGGCGGAGTTGCGCTCGCCGGGGAATCGCCGGCGGCTGGTATTGGACGGGATTCTGCGGCTTTTGAGGATCCGTTCGGAGCAATCGGCGTTTCATCCCGACGCCCGGCAGGAGATACTTTCGCTGCATCCGGCTGTCTTTGCCATTCGCCGTTCCAATTCCACGACTGGAGAGACGGTGCTGGCTTTGCATAATGTTTCCTCCGTGGAAGTGTGTGTGCCGCTCCCCGCGAAGGATGCTCGAACAGGCTTGCGGGATCTGCTGACACAGGAGAGTTTTCGGGACGTTCCCGACACTGTATCGCTTTCGCCCCACCAGGTGAGGTGGCTGCGGTTGGGCCAACCCTGAAAACCAAGAGACTGTGCAAATTGGCATCTGCGCCTCCGTCGAGACCGCCGCGAAATTACCGCCGGATGGATTTGATTTCTTTGAGTTGAATGTGCAGTCGTTTCTCGTTCCTGAAAAGGACGAGAGCGCGTTTGAGCCCAATCTCCGCCTCGCCACAGCCCTGCCCAGGCCGGTGAAGGCGGCCAATTGCTTTCTTCCCGGGAACCTCAAGTGCGTGGGACCGGCGGTGGACTCCAGCCGTCTGCTGCGTTATGCCGGAGAGGCGTTCAGCCGCGCCGGGAGAACGGGCATCGATCTCATTGTTTTTGGCAGCGGCGCGGCCAGAACGGTGCCGGACGGTTTTGGGAAAGGAGAGGCAATCGCTCAATTCGTCGAATTGCTCCGTTCGCTGGGGCCGCTGGCGTCGGCGCACGGAGTAACGATTGCCGTCGAGCCGCTCCATCGCGCGGAATGCAACTTCATCAACTCGCTCGCCGAGGGAGCGGAGGTTGTCCGGCAGGCGGATCATGCCAATGTCCGTTTGTTGGCCGATCTCTACCATATGCGGATGGAGGCGGAGCCGCTCTCCGAACTGGTGCGGCATGGTTCTTTGCTTGCGCACGTCCACGCGGCGGAATTCTCCGAACGGGGATGGCCCGGCAAATCCGGCGAGGACTTCACGGCGTTCCTGCGCGCCCTTGCGGAGGCCGGTTACTCCGGTCCTCTTTCAATCGAATGCACTTGGGGCGACATTCTTTCCGAGATCGCACCCAGCCTCCGGTTTCTTCATGGAGAGATCGGGCGCGCCGCGAGGCTCTCCGGATCGCATTTTTAATTCCGTTCCGAAAGGCATCGCGCTATCGTTATGCGCCGGTTTGGCACGCGAGTTGCACGCCTACTGAATCGATTTCTTGATGGATTTTTTTACTTACCTCCTTTTCCGGTGGTCGAGGACACTTTTCACCCTGTTTCCCCTGGAGGTGAATTTCAGGCTCGGGCAGGGGGTCGGAACGCTCTGCTATTACCTGCTCTGGCCGTACCGGAGGCTGGCGCTGGCAAATCTCAGGATCGCTTTCGGCTCCGAGAAGACAGAAACGGAGATCCGCGCTCTCGCCCGACGGCATTTCGCGAACCTGGGGGCAAACCTGCTCTCGAGCCTGAAGCTGGCGACGATGAAATTCGAGGAGATCGAGCCGCGCGTGACGGTGGAAAACAAGGAAGCGATCATGTCCGCGCGCGCGGAGGGAAGAGGAGCCATATTCGTGAACAACCACAGCGGCGCTTGGGAACTCTACGCGCAGATCACTCCCTTTTTCCCGGATCGGCGCTACGGCGCGGTTTATCAACGCCTCGGCAACCCGCGCGTCGAGAAGGCGATCAAGGAAGATCGCGCCCGTTTCGGAGTGACGCCCTTTCCGACTTCGGACGGTTTTTCGGCGCCGATAGCGTTCCTTCGGGATGGCGGCCTGGTGAGCGTGATGGTCGATCAGCATTCGGGGGACGGCGGGGTATGGACTCCGCTCTTTGGCCGGCTGGCGTCCACTTCGCCTGTCGCCGCGACGCTCGCCCTTCGCACGGGGGCGCGGCTGGTGCCGGTCGCCATCCGGACTTGCGGAATCGCGCGCTGGCATGTGGTGGCCAGCGAACCGATCCCGCTGCACGCCGGCAACCCCGAGTCGCTCACGGCTGAAATCAATCGGAGGCTTGAACGGCAAATCCGCGAATCGCCGGCGGACTGGTTCTGGCTGCACAACCGCTGGAAAACGCCATCGCCGAACTTCCTGCTCTCCAAATACAAACGCGGGATCTGCTACCCCAAGGATTTCGATCCGGCGGCACTGAAGCCGTTCCGCATCATTGTTCGGTCAAGCAACTGGCTGGGCGATGCGATCATCTCCCTGCCGGCCGTCAACGCCGTCAAGCAAGGCCGGCCCGACGCGCGCGTGACGATCCTGACGCGCGCCAAATTGGTTGATTTCTGGAAGCGGATTCCGAGCGTGGACGAGGTGCTTTCCATCGAACCCGGAGATTCCCTGTTCGGCGTCGCGAGGAAGATCGCCGGCAAGTTCGACGTCGCCATCCTTTTCCCGAATTCGCTGCGTTCGGCCCTCGAGGCGTACCTCGCGGGAATCCCCCGCCGGGTGGGTTACCCCGGAAAGAGAAAGTGGCTCCTTACCGAGATGGTGGATCCCTTGAAAAAAGAGCCGCAGCCGCCGCGGCACCAGGCGTTTCATTATCTGGACCTGGCGGAGTTCGTCGGCGGAAAGACCGGCGGCATGTTGCCCGGCTCGTCCCCGGCAGCCGCTCCGGAAACGAGGGCCGTCGTGAAAATAGGCCTCTGCCCCGGGGCGGATTACGGGCCGGCGAAGCGGTGGCTGCCCGAGCGCTTTGCGGAGGTCGCCCGCGTTGTGGCGGAGAGACACCCGTGCGAATGGCTGCTTTTTGGAACCGAAAGCGACGCGGCCGCCGGAGAACAGATCGCCTCGGCGCTCGAAGGGAAGTGCGCGAATCTCATCGGGAAGACGACGCTCGAGGAACTGATGGATGCCTTGCAACAGTGCTCCCTCTTATTGACGAATGACACCGGCACGATGCATCTCGCCGCTTTCCTGGGAGTGCCCGTTGTCGCGATCTTTGGAAGCACCGAGCCGCTGCTCACCGGACCGCTGGGCGGGAGGGCCGTGGTGCTTCGGCATCACGTCGAATGCAGCCCCTGTTTTTTGCGCGAATGCCCGATTGACTTTCGCTGCATGAAAGCGATCGAAGTCCAGGAAGTGGCCGAAGCCGTCTTCCGCATGCTGGGCTGGCAGTAAACGCGGATTTTAAAAATGGAGACCGATTACAAAGTTAAACTCGAAGTATTCGAAGGGCCTCTCGATCTGCTGCTTTACCTGATCAAAAAGGACGAACTCGACATCTACGACATCCCCATCGGCCGGATCACCAGCCAGTATCTCGAATATGTGCGGGTGCTGAAATTTCTCGATCTCGATGTCGCCGGGGATTTTGTCGTGATGGCGGCGAACCTTATCTACATCAAGAGCCGCAGCCTGCTTCCCGCCGATCAGCAGCCTCCCGAGGAAACGGCGGAAGAGGAGGATCCGCGCTGGGAGCTCGTCCGCCAGCTCATCGAATATAAGAAGTTCAAGGATGCCGCCGAATGCCTGGGCCGGCGGGCGCTGGAGCAGTCGAATCTTTTTGGGCGCCTGGCGGACAAGCAGGAATTCGTTCCCGAACGTCCGCTGGGGGAAGTCAGCATATTCGACCTCATCAACGCCTTCAACAGCGTCGCCAGGCGGGCGCAAAGCAGAGAGAATTTGCAGGAGATTTTCGAGGAGCATTTCTCCGTCTCGGATAAGATCGATCTCATCATGAAGATGACGGCTTCCGGCGTTCCGCTGGCGTTTTCCGAGTTATTCGCAGACGCGGCGTCGCGCGTCGAGATCGTCGTGACTTTTCTGGCGCTGCTCGAACTGATCCGCCTCAAACAGCTCCGCGCGGTCCAGGCCGAGGAGTTTGGAGAGATCCATCTCCAGCGCGTTTGATGTAACAATCCCGCCTTGTAATCGAAAAAATCCACAAACAGAATCGAAGGTCGAATGGTCTTGAAGCAAATCGTTGAAGCGCTCGTGTTCGCTTCCCAAAAGCCGCTGACGCCCAGGGAAATCGTGGCGGCTTTGCGGTCGGCGTCCGGCGGCCCCGCGGAGGGGGAGTTTGCGCGCGCAAAGGAAGCGGAGATCGCGGCGCTCCTCGAGCAGATCAAGATCGAGTTGATCGAGTCGGGGCGCGGTTTTCAACTGGTGGAACAGGCCAGCGGCTGGCAATTGATGACCGATCCGCAAGCGGCTCCCTGGGTGCGGCAGCTTTACCCGGAAGCCCGGCCGAGCCGTTTGAGCGGCCCGGCGCTGGAGACGCTCGCCATCGTCGCCTACCGGCAGCCGATCACGAAGGCGGACGTCGAGGCGGTGCGGGGCGTCGCGGTGGACGGAGTCCTTCAATCGCTGCTCGAACGCAATCTCATACGGATCGCCGGACGCGCGGAAATCCCCGGACGGCCTCTCCTCTACGAAACGACGCAACATTTCCTGGAGCACTTCGGCTTGAGGGCGCTGGAGGAAATGCCGAACTCGGACGAACTCCGCCGCATCAGCCTTCCAAAGGCCGCGCCGAGCACAGCCGCGCCTACGGAGCCGGCGAGCGAAATACCGGCGGCCGCGCCGTGACCTTGTTCCATGACGCTAAGCGAAATCCGCAAGAAGATCGATGCGCTCGACGCGCGGTTGCTCCGGCTCTTGAACGAGCGGGCTGATCTCGTTCACGAGATCGGGCTCGTGAAACGCAAGGAGGGATTTGCCATCTACGCCCCGGAGCGGGAGGAGCAACTGCTTCAAGGGCTCATCAAAAAAAACCGGGGCCGGCTGCCGGGCCTGGCGATCCGGGCCATCTACAGGGAGATCATGTCCGCCTCGCTCGCCCTGGAAAAAGAAGTGACCATCGCCTACCTCGGGCCGGAAGGGAATTGGGCCTACCAGGCAGCGCGCGAGAAGTTTGGAGCGAGCGTTCATTACGCGCCGCGGGCGAATATCGCGGAGGTGTTCGGAGCTGTCGACCGCCGCGAGGCCGACTACGGAATCGTCCCGGCGGAGAATTCCACCGATGGCGCGGTCAGCCGCACATTCGACATGTTCCTGGACTCGGAGTTGAAAATCTGCGCCCAGGTACTGGTGCCGCGGGCGGGCGCTCTCTCGCGCTTCCTCGTCATCAGCCATGATGGATGTCCGCCCACCGGGAACGACAAGACATCGCTCGTGCTTGCGCTTCAGGACGGGCCGGGCGCACTGCTTTCCGCGCTCGAGCCGTTCCAGAAGATCAACGTCAGCAAGATCGAGAGCCGTCCCGCCCGGCTCGGGGCGAACGAGCAGCTTTTCTTTCTGGACGTTGAAGGCCACGCGCAGGACGAGAAGCTTTCCTCGGCTTTGAAGGCGCTGGAGAAGCGCAGTTCGTTCGTCAAGATATTGGGCAGCTACCCCAAGGGCGCCTGAGCTTCCAGGCCCGCCAGAATCACTTCCTGCTTTGACTGGCTCGACTTCATGATCGCTTCGAGGATCGCGATGACAATGAGAGTCTGGTCGATCGGCACGGGCGAGGGCTTCTTGTTCCGAACCGCATCGGCAAACGCGAGAATCTCCTCGGTGTGCGGTTTGCCGAGGCCGGACTGGGGTAAGATCGACCCGTCGATCAGCACCCGGTTGACAACCGTGTGAAAACGGCCGTCGGGCCAGCGGACGGAGGCCTTTTTGCCTTGAAGCGTGGCGCTGAACTCCTCCTTTTCCTGGTGCTGGAGCCAGCTTGCTTCGATCACGAGGGTCGAGCCGTTGGAAAAATGGACGTAACCGGAGGCGAAATCCTCGACGCCGAAAAGCGTCCGGTCCCATTCGCCCCAACCGCCCGGGATGTCGAACCCCTTGGCGAAATTCGTGTGGGCCTGGCCGCTCACCCGCACCGGCGTCGGGAAATTCATCAACCACAGGGCCGTATCCAATGCGTGAACGCCAATATCCATGCACGGGCCGCCGCCGCTCAGCTTCGGATCGATGAAGCCGGGATTGATCGGGAGCATATTGCGCCGGGTGGCATTGACGCGGGCATGATAGACCTCGCCCAACGCCCCGGTATCGACCCATGCCTTGATCGCCATCGCCGGGGCGCTGAACCGGAAATGCTGGGCCGTCATCAAAACCCGGTCCGTTCCGTTCAAGACCCTCCGAATCGCCAGCACCTCCTCGACCGAGACCGCAAGAGGCTTTTCGCAAAGCACGTGCTTGTTCGCCCGAAGCGCCGCGAGGACCGCCGGGGTATGGAATTTGTTCGGGGTGCACACATCGACCGCGTCGATTTCCTCCAGATCGAGAAGATCCCTGAAGTCCGTGAAAACGTGGGGAATGTTGTAATCGTCAGCCAGTTTTTGCGCCGTGTCGGGCTTGATGTCGCAGACCGCCACCACTTCGGCGTTGGGCACCGCTTTCCAGCCGGGGTCGAGGTGAGCCCACCGGACGATGCCTCCCGCGCCTATGATGCCTATTCTGAGCGGTTTATCCACTTCCGGTAGTTTGAATCAAAAAGTGGAACCGATCAAGTATCCTCCAAACTTGACCGGAGCGCGGTGAATCCGCTATTACCGGCTGCGCGCTGGAAAGACAGCGGGCACGAAACGAAAAGACTTATGGGAAATTTTATGTTGGGCCTGAAGGTCCTCTTCCGAATCTGGGGGGAACCTGCGTTCGCGAGCCGGGTCGCCCCGCTGCTTGAATCTTCACCCGAGGCGGAGGCCAAAACATCGGAGGCGCAGCCCGAGAAAAAGGAGCCGGCGCGAAGCGAAGCCTTGACGCTCCTGGCCGTCTTGCAGCGGGAAGGCCGGCTCATCGACTTTTTCATGGAGCCGATCTCCAGTTTCCCGGATGCCCAGATCGGCTCGGCGGTGCGAAGCGTCCATCGGGACTGCGCGGCGGCGCTCGAACGCTTGTTCGCCATCGAGCCGCTCAGAGCGGAAGCGGAGGACGCCGCCATCGAGGTGCCCGCCGGGTACGATCCGGCGCAGTTTCGCCTTGTGGGCGACATTCACGGAGCTCCGGTTCGCGGCAAGCTCTCCCATCCGGGCTGGAAGGCGACCCGATGCGAAATGCCCGGCTGGAACGGGCGCCCGGAAGCCGCCTTTGTGCTGGCCGCCTGCGAAGTGCAGGTTTAGACGAAAACCATGCCCGCAAAATACGCAATCGGCATCGACCTGGGCACGACCAACAGCGCCCTCGCTTACGCGAGCCTGGAAGAGGGGAAGCTCGAACTTCTTTCCATCCCCCAGATCGTCGCGCCCGCGACGGTCGAGCCAAGGCCGCTGCTCCCCTCCTTCCTTTATCTTGCGCCATCCCAGGAAGCCGCCGCCGGCGCGTATAATCTGCCCTGGGCGGTCAAGCGCGACTACGCGGTCGGCGAATTCTCCCGGCAGCAGGGCGCGGACGCTCCCACCCGGACCGTGGCGGGGGCGAAGTCGTGGCTGTGCAATACCAGGGTGGACCGGCACCAGGCGATCCTGCCGTGGAACGCCCCGGCGGATGTCGCGAAGGTCAGCCCGGTCGAGGCGTCCCGCCGCTACCTCGAGCACCTCGCCGGTGCCTGGAACGCCGCCTTTCCCGATGCTCCCCTCTCCCGGCAGACCGTCGTCCTCACCGTGCCGGCCTCCTTCGACGCGAGCGCGCGCGAGTTGACCCGCGAAGCCGCGCTCTCCGCCGGCCTCCCCGAGAATCTCGTGCTCCTCGAAGAACCACAGGCGGCCCTCTATGCGTGGCTCGCCTCGGCGGAGGGCGGCTGGCGGCGGATCCTGCGCGAAGGCGATACCCTGCTGGTGTGTGACATCGGAGGCGGGACATCCGACTTTACGCTCATCGGCGTGACATCGGAAAACGGCGAACTGGCCCTCAAGCGCATCGCGGTCGGCAATCATATCCTCGTCGGCGGGGATAACATGGATCTTACCCTCGCGCACCTGGCCCGGACGGCGTTTGCCGAAAAGAAAGTCGATGTCGATGCGTGGCAGTCGGTCGCGCTCTGGCACACGTGCCGCGCCGCCAAGGAACTGCTTCTTTCCAACGAAGGCCCCGCCCGGCAGCCCGTGACGGTTCTCGGGCGCGGCAAACGCCTGGTGGGCGGGGCGATCTCGGTGGATCTCGACAGAAAATCGATCTGTTCCACGCTCGTCGAAGGGTTTTTCCCCTTGTGCGGCATCGGGGCGCAACCCGCGCGGCAGCGCGCTTCGGGATTCCGCGAACTCGGCCTTCCCTTTGAAGCGGACGCGGCGATCACCCGCCATCTCGCGCATTTCCTCACACAGCACGGAGCCGGGAAGGAGAGTCCCGTGCGGCCCACGCACGTTCTTTTCAATGGCGGCGTCCTCAAGGCGGCCCCGTTGCGGGAACGCCTTCTGGAAGTGATCGCCTCCTGGTTCGACACGACAGCCCCGCCCCGCCAGCTTGAAGGGAATCACGATCTCGATTTCGCGGTTGCCCGCGGCGCGGCGTATTACGGCATGGCCAAGGGAGGCAAAGGGGTCAGGATTCGCGGCGGCACGGCGCGCTCGTATTACGTCGGGATCGAGACCGCCGGGCTTGCCGTGCCGGGAGCTCCCCGGCCTCTGCGCGCCCGCTGCGTCGTGCCTTTTGGCATGGAGGAAGGAAGCGAGACCCAGGTGGGCGGCGAGGAGATCGGCCTGGTGGTCGGCGAACAGGCTCACTTCCGATTCTTCAGCTCCTCGACGAGGAAAGAGGATAAACCCGGCGACGTGCTCGACAGGTGGAGCGAGGAGGAACTGGTCGAGACCGACTCGATGGAGGCCACGCTTCCGGCGGCGAAGGGGGCGCAGGATGGATTTGTGCCGGTCCGATTCGTTTCCCGCATCACGGAACTCGGCGTCCTCGAACTCTGGTGCGAAAGCACTGTCTCGGAGGAGAAGTGGAAGCTGGAGTTCAGTGTGAGGGAGGAGGGGTGAGGAAGCGAAGCAAAGCCCGCCGGGTTTTCTTGTTGCTTGTCGCAGGATGGGAACTGTAAAAGGGGTGCCTATGCGCACATCCAATACCCCGTATTCACTCTTCGCATCGCTGCTGCTGCTGACGCTGTGGGCCATCGCGGCCACGCCTCGTTGCGTCGCGGGAGACTCGGGCGAACGCACCCTGCTCGATTCCAACTCGCAGGCATCGGGTGGCGAAAGCTACTTTGGCGACTGGTTCAACAGGGTGGATCGCACCCAAGCGGAGCAACCGCACTGGATGACTCCGCTCGCCACCGTCACTCCCCGGCTGGAGGAGGAATTCCGGTACGATCAGTTTTGGGAAACCCTCCCGCATGGGAGCGGAACGCTGGAAAACTTCGACGGAGGCAAAGGGCTGGAACTCATTCCCGCCGAGCATGTGGAAGTGATCATCGGACTTCCGCCTTATCAGGAGCGCGGAGACAACGAACGCGCGTATGGCTTTGGCGACTGGCAGTTTGCGCTCATCAAGTACCGCATCCTGAGCGCCGACGAGCAGCACGGCAACTATATCCTGTCCGCGTTTTTTGCCGCCACGGCGCCGACCGGTTCCCAGGCGTTTACGTCTCATTATTTCGGGCTCACACCGACCCTTGCCGCCGGAAAAGGGTGGGGTGACTTCGACATCCAGACGACTTTCGGAGCGACGTTCCCCGTAGCCGACATTCAGAAGGCCGGAGTGCCGCTGGCTTACAACATTACCCTACAATACCATCTGCTCGACGTGCTCTGGCCGGAGTTGGAAGCCAACTACACTTACTACGCCCATGGAGACGATGCGTGGAAGACCCGCCTCTTTCTCACCCCCGGCATTGTGTTTGGGCGATTTCACATTTGGGAACGGCTGAAGTTCGCTGTCGGAGTCGGCTATCAGTTCGCGGTTACCGAAGACCATCCTCAATACCGCAATAATTGGATTCTATCGGTCAGGACACCATTTTGAGATCACCGGCAAATTACCCCTTTCGCTTAGCCTCGCAGGTGCCATATTCAATCATGAAAACCTCCCGATATTCATTGATCGCGTCCCTGTGTTTGCTGATCGGCCTTCAGGGATTGGCCTCCGCCCAGGACGCCCAGTGGCTGACCAATTACGATAAAGCCGTCGCGCAGGCAAAGGCGGAAAACAAATTGGTCCTCATGGACTTCACCGGTTCGGATTGGTGCCCGTGGTGCATCAAGATGGACAAGGAGGTTCTGAACACCAAGGAATTCAAGGATTACGCGGACAAGAATCTTGTCCTTGTCGAGGTGGATTTTCCAAATTCGAAACCTCAGACCGACGAGGTGAAGAAACAAAACGGCGGGCTGAAGGACAAATATAACGCAGACGGTTTTCCGACCTTCATCGTGGTGGACACGGATGGAAAGGAATTGGGCAGGCAGGTAGGCTATCTGGAAGGCGGACCGAGCGCGTTCATCGCAAAGCTGGCCACCTTCAAGAAGTCGTAAAGCGCTCCGGCCTTTCGAAAGGCGCGGGCGCTTTTTGCAAAAAGGCTCAAGCCGCGCCGGCGGCGGCACTTTTGTCGGGGTAGATGCGAAAAATCTGGTCGAGGCGCGCGATCTCGAAAACGCTCCGCACGTTCTCGCGTATGCCGAACAGGGCAAGTTTCCCCCCATAAGCCTGGATGCGCTGCATGGCCTCGATGAGGACGGCGATGCCCGAGCTGTCGATATAGGAAACGCCCGTGAGATCGATGAGGACGCGGGGAAGCTTTTGCTCGATGAGCGGATTCAGCTTTTGCTTCACCTGGGGCGACTCGTGCAAATCGATTTCTCCCTCCAGGGCAAGGATATTCGGCTCGGGAATCGATACGGAAGCCATCGGCATGAATTCTTATCAGTAAATTCCGCGTCTTGCAATGCGGGAGCGGCGTCCGGGCAGGAAAACGGTGCTAGTCGCGGAAATTCACAAAGCTTAACGCGACGCCAAAATCCTTGCTTCGGAGAAAGGTGATGACGGCCTGCAAATCATCGCGTTTCTTTCCCGTGACGCGGATTTGCATTTCCTGGAGCTGCGACTGGACCTTCAGATTCTGGTCCTTGATCGACTTGATGATCTCCTTGGCTTTATTCCCCTCGAGCCCCTGTTTGATGACCAGTTCCTGCGTGGCGTGCCCGACGGAGGAGATCGCCTGATCCTTGCGTTCGACGTTGCGGAGATCGACGTTGCGCTTCGCGAGCTTGCCGATGACGATCTCGAGCAGGCTCTTGAGACGGCTGGCGTCTTCGGCCGCCAGTTTGATGTTCCCTTCCTTGCCGAGCTCGATGGACGCCTGGCTTCCCTTGAAGTCAAAGCGCGTGGCGAGTTCTTTTCTCGCCTGGTTGATGGCGTTATCGATCTCCTGCTTGTCGATCTCCGAAACGACATCGAAGGAAGGCATGCGAGGTGAAAGGCCGTTCCGCCGGAAAGGGCCGCCTTAAAAATCCAGGTGCGCTGACAGCCTGATGTACGGGGCGCCCCTGGTCGAGTAATTGAGGTCTGCGCGCGGATAGTCGAAGTCCCGCTCAAAGACCCAACCGCTGGCTGCCTCGATAGTGACGGGTTTCAGATTATAGGTGACCCCCCCGCCCGCGCGGACTTCGTAGTAGTTGACGATAGCGCCGCTGAGGCGTTCGGGGGTGAGTTCGCTATTTCCATCGGTTTTGTAGCTGCCGCCCGAAAGCTCGCCGCCCGTCCAGAGAGCAAGATTGCTGGTTGCATTATAGATGAGCCGCGGTTGGGGAACAATCGCGCGCAAAACCCATTTCGGGTCGATATTCCACAGGATTCCACCAATCGGGAGCACCGGTGTGCTGGTTCGCAGGATGGAACCGGTAATGCCCAGGAAGCCGTAAACCTTGTCCTTGATGATGGTGAAACCGCCGGCGATGTCGGTCGGTATGTCGAACGCCGCCGCCGTCACGTGCTTGGAGAAATAGAAACCGGGGTGCGACTGAATGAAGAGAGCCTGGTTGTTATCGACCATGTATTCGAGAGCGACCTCGCCGTTGAAATTCTGGAGGACATCGGGCGTCGGGGCGCGCGTGGAACTGAAGTCAGACCGGTTATAGGTCGCTCCCAATCTAAAAAACCATTGTCCCCCCTCGTTGGGCCATGCCGATGAATTGAGGAGGAAGCGATGTCCGATCTCTACCGTACTGTCCGTGGCGGCCTGGGCGCCGAAGTTGCCCTTGTGAAAGCCGCTCGCAAAATCATAGTTCGAATCGAGATAAAGGAGATTCTGCGTATTCGCCTCTTGCGCGGCCTGCTGCATGGTGGGCTGCTTGTCGCTCATAACGGTCGTGTCGCCGGCAAAAGCGGGCGCGGCAAATGCCGTCAAGAGCGCGAGAATCGACGTGGTAACATTACGGGGGAGTTGGATCATGGGTTCGGAGGCTAACGGCTCGCCCGAAAAATGCAAAGGTGAAAATTTCAGGGATATCCCCCAGATAATCTATCGGGCGGATTCCGACCTTCCGTATTCGCCCACAAGCAACCCCCGGGCCGCGATGTGGCCCCGGATCGCCGCGTCGACCTCCCTGCGGCCCGCGCCGGGATTCAGATTCAGGATCACGTCCAATGCGTAGACCTTGAAGAGATAGCGGTGCGCGCCGGAGGGCGGACAGGGCCCTCCGTAACCGCTGTTCCCGAAGTCATTGCGCCCTTCGATGGCTCCTTTCGGCACACCGGCGATCTCCTTCACACCGGGGTCGATGTTCCAAAGCAGCCAGTGTGTAAACGTCCCGCTCGGCGCGTCCGGGTCGTCCATGATCAAAACCAGGCTCCGGGCGGAAGGAGGCACTCCCGAGAGACGCAGGGTCGGATTCGTATTCTGCCCGTCGCAAGTGAAGCGCGCGGGAATCCTTTCGCCGTTGTGAAAGTCGGGGCTCGTCACCTGTATGGAAGGTTCTTTGCCAAAGGCCACCGCGGCGGCCAAACACGCGAGGACGAGAAAATAACGCGTTCCCGTCATCTTTGCCTACCCTTCTATGGTGTTGATTTCCACCGGCTCGACCTTGATGCCGAGGCCTTCCAGCCAGGCAATGGCCGCCGCGATCTCCCCGCGCTCTCCCTCGAGCTCCAGGGAGACGATGGCGACTTCGGTCGTCACGCTCGCCTGACGCAAGTTCGTCACCAACGCGAATTTTTTCCCCAACTCATAGATCACCGGGCGGGTAATGAGTCGCGCCGGATACATGAGCCAGAGCCGGCTCTTCTCTGTGTCGGCAGCCATGGGAAGAGCAACTCATCAAAACGGCGCCGGTTCAAGAGCATTCGAGAAGAGAGCCAGAAATTGTTTGACAGCACCGGGAGCGGGGCATAGTTTTCGGCCCTTTTCCGATGAGGACATTTTCCGCTAAAGCAACTGAAGTAGAACGCAAATGGTGGCTGATCGACGCCAAGGACCAGGTGCTGGGCCGCGTCGCGGTGAAAGCCGCAAACCTTTTGAGGGGCAAAGAGAAGGCGATCTTCACCCCGCACGTTGACACGGGGGACTTCGTCATCGTGATCAATGCGGATAAAGTGCGTGTCACGGGGAAGAAGGCGGACGCCAAGGTCTATACGAGTTTCTCGGGGTTCGTGGGCGGACATAAGTCGGAGACATTCCAGCAGCGCCGCGAACGGCGGCCCGAGTTGCTCATCGAACGCGCTGTGCGCGGGATGGTGCCCCACAACAGGCTGGGCCGGGCTCTCTATACGAAGTTGAAGGTTTACAAAGGAGACAGCCACCCGCATGCCAGCCAGCAGCCGGCGCCTGTCACCTCGATCAAATAAAGTTTATGGTTCAAGCAGCAGAGGAATTCATCGCCACGGGCCGTCGCAAAACCGCCGTGGCCCGCATCCGGATGACTCGCGGCAACGGCAAGATCGAGGTGAACGGCAAGCCTTTCGAAGAATATTTCCCGACGCCGTCGCTGCAAAATACGATTCTCCAGCCCTTCGAGATCGCGAAGAGCGCCGGGGCATTCGACCTCCTGGTCAACGCGCGCGGCGGCGGCCCCACCGGCCAGGCCGGAGCGGTCCGCCTGGCGATCGCGCGCGCCCTTCTTCTGACACGGGAGGGACTGCGGCTTCCGCTCAAGGAGGAAGGGATGTTGACGCGCGACCCGAGGATGAAGGAGCGCAAGAAATCCGGCCAGCCCGGAGCCCGGAAGCGCTTCCAGTTCTCGAAGCGATAGGCCAATCCTGCTTGCGCGCCTACGGGGTGCGGGTTTAGCTTCCGCCATGAGCGCAGCGGAAATGATAGAGCAATTTAAGGCTCTGCCCCCGAGTGAACGGGCGCAGGTAGCCAGGTTTGTTGTGGAACACGACGATTCCTGGGTTCCCGAAGAGTTCAAACAGGGAATGGCAGATGCCGCCGCCGGGCGTTTTGTGGATATGGAAACCGTATTAAGCGGAGCCAAGCCACCGCCACGTCCGGCGGAGTGAAGTATCGTTTCAAGCCGACTCCGCGCTTCTGGCAAAGCTTTTACGGCCTCACGTCCAGCCAGAAGGATTCGACACGTCGGGTCTGGAAAATCTTCAAGGAAAACCCTTTCGATCCTCGACTGCGTCCGCACAAGATTCACAGACTGTCCGCTCTTTACAACCGCACCATATACGCGGCGGACATTGAGGAGAACCTGCGGGCGGTCTTTTACATCGAGGGCGACGTCGTGGTGACGGTGGATATTGGCTCGCATGATCTTTACCGAGGCTAAACGTCCATTCCCTCTCGGCTCTCCAGGCCTGAAAACAAAAATCCACTCTGCGAATCAGCGGGAAGCGACCGGCTGCCATCTTCACGACGCATTGTTTCACTGGAATGTGTTCGCATCCGCAGATCACGCAGATTTCCACAGATTCTAAGACGAACTCCCCAGTCTTCACAGAACTACGGCGACCCTTGCTTCCCAAATCTGCGTTAATCTCTGTTAATCTGCGGATGAAATCAGCATTTCCCTATTG
>Ga0302324_100003480_pt1 | contig 35508 bp, 31 predicted proteins | sample Palsa_T0_1_FD_201949 | JGI IMG/M metagenome (GOLD analysis project Ga0302324, IMG submission 201949) | Peat permafrost microbial communities from Stordalen Mire near Abisko, Sweden - Palsa_T0_1 | ecosystem: Environmental > Terrestrial > Soil > Palsa > Peat permafrost | place: Sweden: Abisko...
CCGCAACGCTCCAGTCATGCTTGCGGGCGCGTGCGACGACTTCCATTGTTTTCTGTCGAGGTAGCAATGCCATCCTCCTCTTGGGCGAAGAGAGCCGAGCCGGACCACGAGAGGCGGCCGCCGCCACAGTCCATTCTGATGTAGCGCAAGAGGTTACCGCTCGGCCGGAGAGCCCAGCCCACGCCGGCAGGCGGACAAAGGCAGCGGCTGGGTCGTGCGTCTCAAACCGGTGCAGGGTGATGTGGTCGTCTAGCTGGGATCACGCGAGGCCGCGTGATTCCTCCAGCCGGTACTTCCACAGGAGCGCCAAGCCGAGCACGCCGGTGTACCCAGCAAGCACGAGCCAGTTGACCGCCCCGAGGGTCTGGCCCGAGAGGAACTCGAGTCCAAGGAAGGCGTGATGGAAACTCGGGAGCGCCTTGGCCGCGGACTGGAGCGCTTGGGGCATCTGGTTCACCGGATTGAAGAGGCCGCCGAAGTAGCCGAGCACGAACATGAGAGCCGTGACGACCGGGTAGGCGGTCTCGGCGTTGACCATGAACCCCACGAAGACGCCGAGCACGGCGAAGGGCAGCGCCGTCGTCCAGAGCAGTCCGGTCAGGGCGAACCACTGGATGACTGCGAGTCGCACCCCGCCGAAGGTGAATCCCACCAACTCGACCAGCACCAGCACGGGGAGTACCACCAGCATGGAGGCGGTGACCTTGGTGACCACGTAGGACCACGCGGGCATCGGTGTGATGCGAAGTTGGCGTGCCCAACCGGTCGCGCGTTCGGTCGCCAGCCGACTTCCTCCGGCGTTGAGAGCGGCGACGAGAGCGCCGAAGGTGCACATCGAGACCATCAGGTAGACGCGCCAGGGCACCGTCCCATCGATGATCGCGCCCGAGCGGCGCTCTCCCAGGAACAGCATGTAGAAGATGACCGGAAAGCCCACCGTTATGGCGAGGAATTTCCAACTGCGGAGCAGGCGAACCAGCTCGAAGCGGGCAAACGCGCTCAGGGCACTCACAGCGGGCGGCCGGGCTCGTCGCGGCATGCGCGCCCGGTGAGGGCAACGAAGGCGTCTTCCAGGCAGGCGCCGGTCACCTCCAGATCCTTGAAGGGAATGCCGCTACGGACCAGGTCACGAGCAGTCGCGTCGGCATCGAGCGAAATGAGGGTCACTCCGGCGCCGCAGACCTCGACGTCGGTCACCCCCTCCAAGCGGTCGTAGCGATCCGGATCGGGATCCGCAGCGACGAATCGCACATGGCGGGCCGCCACGGCTGCCTTGAGCGTGGCACCCGGGCCGTCCGCCACGACCCGGCCATGGTTGATCACGACGACCCGGTCGGCCGACTGGTCGGCCTCCTCGAGGTGGTGGGTGGCGAACACGATCGTCCGGCCCTCTTCTCCGAACTGGCGCATCATCCGCCAGAACGTCCTCCGCCCGTCGACGTCCATGGCGACTGTCGGCTCGTCGAGGAAGACCAGCTTGGGGTCGCCGGCGATGGCCAGGGCGAACCGGACCCGTTGGGCTTCTCCTCCCGAGAGTGCGTTGGTTCGACTGCCGAGGAGCGGCCCGATGCCCGCCCGCTCGACCGTCGCCTCGAATGAGGCGGGCTGGCGATACAGCCGCCGGACCAAGGCCAGCGCCTCCGAGACCTTCACGCCGGGCGGAAGTCCACTTCCTGACCCGGTCTGCAGCATGGCACCGACGCTGCCCTGAGCGACCGCCTGGCGGGCAGTCGTGCCCAGTACCTCAATAGTGCCTTCGTGAGGTCGCAGGAGCCCCAGCAACAAGGCGATGGCGGTCGACTTGCCGGCGCCATTCGGCCCGAGGAGGGCCACCATCTCTCCCGTTCGGACCTCGAGGTCGAGATGGTCGAGGGCCAGATGCCGACCGTAGCGGCGCACGACCCCGCCGAAGCGCAGTGCCAGGTCTCCGCCGCGGGAGTCGGTGACGTCCCAGTCGGCATCGACCACGGGGACAGGGGAACCGTGCCGGACCGGCCTGAGCGCGTTTGTCAGCTGCGCGGTCGACAAGGCGGAGGGCCGGGGGATGGGAGTGGCCCGATCACTTCATCAGGTTACGACAATCCCTCCAGCCGGGTATGGCGCCCTACGCCCGAGTCACGGCCGTTGGTGTGCCGTCCCGTGACGGGCGACGGTGCGCAACGGTTACCACCTGGGACTGTGGAGCGAAAAGCCCATTCTGGTCTCGTACGTCCGCCCGGAGTTGTCAGATCGTTGCGCGAGAGTTGACGGCCTGGCAGATCACATCCGTGGCTCGTTCATCCGCTGTTCAGAGAGCCGTGTGTGGGTGGCGGGGAGATTGGATGAGCTCGATGTTTGGGGGAAGCCCACTCACATCGACGACGCCATGATCTACCTGGACATTGACCCTCGCACCGGCGAGCGGAATACCTTCGACCCGCAACGATCCGATCTCATCGGGGATCATCGGCGCGAGCCAGGTCTTGCCGTACGGAACCCGGGGATCTAGGCGCAGCAGGGTCCGCAGGCACAAGAGCGGTGATGCCGCTGCCCACGCCTGGGGCGAGCACGAGGTCGGATAGCCGACGGGGATGCCGACTATCTTTCGTTCGAGGCCGCTGAAGAGCTCAGGGAGTCGTCCGCCCTGGGCCATTGCGGCATCGATGAGCGAAAGCACCAGTCGTTGGGCGCCCTCCTCGAAGCCGTACCGTGCAAGCCCGGCGGCGACGATCGCCGTGTCATGCGGCCACACGGACCCGCAGTGGTAGCTGACCGGGTTGTACCCTCCCATCGACGCCGCCAGGGTGCGGGTACCCCAGCCACTGAACATCTCATCGCTGAGCAGGTGCCGCGCCACGGCCTGCGCCTTGTCGTCGTCGACGATGCCCGTCCACAGGCAGTGGCCCATGTTGGAGGTCAATGAGTCGATGGGCGCTTTGTCGCGGTCGAGGCCGATGGCAAACCACTGGCGGTCCTCCAGCCAGAAGTCGCGGTTGAACGCCACCTTGAGAGCCGCGGCCTTGGCCCGATACCTGTCGCACTGCGCGCTCTGCCCCGCTTCAAAGGCGAAGTGGGCCCGGGCCAGGTAGGCGGCGTAGACGTAACCCTGAACCTCACAGAGCGCAATTGGAGCCTGGGCGATCCGACCGTCGGCGTAGCGCACGCCGTCCCAGCTGTCCTTCCAGCCCTGATTGGCCAGGCCACGGTCGGTGGTGCGGTGATACTCGACATAGCCATCTCCGTCAATATCTCCAAAATCTTCGATCCACTCCATCGCCCGATCGGCGTTGGGCATCAACTCCTCCACCTGTTCTCCCCCGATGCCCCATCGGCGGAGCTCGCCCAGCAGCATCACGAACAAGGGCGTGGCATCGGCAGTGCCGTAGTAGATGCTGCCTCCGCCGAGGGAGAGCGACGGCGCGTCGCCGAACCGCATCTCGTGCAGGATGCGACCCGGTTCCTCTTCGTGGGCAGGGTCGATGTCCTTGCCCTGGAAGCGGGCCAGGGTCTGGAGCACCCCGAGAGCGAGGTCGGGGTCGACGATCAGCGCCGACCAGGCGGTGAGGAGCGAGTCGCGCCCGAACACCGTCATGAACCACGGCGCGCCTGCCGCCACGACCACGCGCTCGGGGAACTCGGGATCGAAGATTCGCAACGCACCGAGATCCTCGGCGCTCTGGGCGACGACCGTGCGCAATCCATCGTGTTCGGTCACGACGTGGGGCACCATTTGGCGCCAGTGGGCCAACCGCTCGGTCGGCGCAGCTTGCTCTACAGGCTGGCCGCAGCGAAAGCGCGGCACGATCGGGTGGGATTCGATCACCGGCATGACCTCCACGCAGCCCGACCACGCACCCCTGGCCGGAACCACCACCTCGACGCGCACGTGGTTCTCGGTCAACGTGAGTACAGCGGGGTTCCGGGCTCCCCGCCGTGCCCGATCGTTCGGTCCGCTCGGCGTCCACGTCTCGTCTCGATGCTCCCGGAACGCGAGCCGTACCCCTCGATTGACCGCGCCACGGTGGTAGGAGATGTCAAGCACGTTGGCGTTGACCGTCCGGGTGAAGTCGCCTTCTGGTGGACCGACCCTACCCTCCTTCACGGCGAAGAGGTCGGCGAAATCGGCCTCAATGAAACCCTCGAGCACGCACACCGTGGCCTCTTCGCCAAAGTTGTGGATTACAATGTCCTCGCGCATGCCTTGACCGACGTAGCGGCTCCGAAAGATCATCAAGTTAGAGTCGGCTCTGCCGGGAGAGGGTTTGGTCCGGGCAACGAAGGTTGCTGAATAGGGCTCGGCGTTGATGGCCGCCAGCGGTTCGAGCGGTCCGCCATCAATCATGAGCTCGAATCTCGAGATCACGCGCTTGTCTCGCACGAAAAGACCCTGGGCTGATCCCGCGAAGATGTCGCCGGTGCGATTCGATATGGCGAACGTGGACTCGTCGACGAGCGTGATGACACCGCCGGTAGTGTTCAATGTCGCGACCCTGCCCGCATATGTCCAAGGAGAAGTCACTGGCCGGAGCGTATAGGAAGTGCGGGCGCACCTGGTATTCCCCACACCGGAGGATGAGGACTCGCGCCGCTCCGGGCGGCGTCGGTACCACCTCCGCCGCTCGGAATGCGCCGATCTGGTAGTCTTGACCTCGTAACGAGACACCTCGGCCGGATGCGAGAGGTGCTCGGAGCCTCGGCACTTCCAGTCCTGCTGCTGCCGATCAGGCCTCTTGGGCCGTAGGGCGAGACGAGGGACCGATGGTCCTCTCGTCCTCCCGCCACCCGGACCATCGTGGTGCAACAGCCACGCGAAAGGCCGCAGAGATGGAAACGATGACCATGGCGCGCAACCACGTTGTACCGATACTCGCTCAGGCACCGCCCTCGAGAGGAGCACGGCTGCGCATCGGCATGGTGGCGCCGGCGTGGCTGGCCGTGCCTCCCAGCGGGTATGGCGGCATTGAGCGGGTGGTGTCGGTCCTCACGGAGGGATTGGTGGCGGCGGGCCACGACGTGACCCTGTTTGCCGCCGCGGGGTCGCGGACAGACGCCCGGTTGGTCGTACCACTCCCGAACCCACCGCCGCTCGGCGATCTCGCGTCCATGACGGACGATCTCAATCACTGCACCGCTGCGTTCCTCCGTGCCGAAGAGTTCGACATCCTCCATGATCACACCGGAATGGGACCGGCGCTCGGGGCCCTCCTCAATGGTCGAACCCCCGTGGTCCACACCCTGCACGGCCCGTGGACGGAGCCCGGACGGCGCCTCCTGGCTCTGGTGGACGATCGGGTACGCCTCGTCGCCATCAGCCGAGCCCAGCGGGCCGCCAACCCTCGGTTGCGATATGCCGGCACGGTGCACAACGGCATCGACCTCGCCGCCCACCCATTTCGCCCGGTCAAAGAGGACTTTCTGGTCTTCGTGGGTCGAATCAGTCCGGAGAAGCGCCCAGAGGTCGCCGTCGAGGTGGCTCGCCAGGCGAAGCTCCCCCTCGTGATGCTGATCAAGCGGAGCGAGCCGGCCGAGCGTGCCTACTTCGATCAGTTCGTCGCCCCCCTCCTGGGTGACGATGTGGTGGTCATCGATCAGCCTCCGCACGAGGTGAAGGTCGATCTCATGGGCCGTGCCCGAGCACTCGTGTTTCCCATCGACTGGCCCGAGCCATTCGGTCTGGTCATGACCGAAGCCATGGCGTGCGGGACCCCGGTCATCACCCGCCCCCTCGGCGCCGCCCCGGAGATCGTGACCGATGGAGTCACCGGGTTCTTGTGCTCCACGCAGCGTCAGATGGTGGACGCCGTGGCGGCCGCGGCCGAGCTCAGGCCCGAGGACTGCCGTTCGCGCGTCGAGAAGCTCTTCTCGGCCCAGGCCATGGTGACCGGCTACGAGGCGGTGTACCGCGCGGCGTTGGCGAGGACGGGCCCGCTCGGTGACCACGCGGTGCTGCAACGTATCGCCGAGCCCGCCTGACCTCGAGTATCGTGACCGAACGCGTCATCGTCGGCGCGTCGGCAGACCAGACCCGACGACGACCACAGTGCACGCCGTTCGGCGGATGGCGAGGGAGCATGGCCCAGGGTCATACTCTCGGGGTAGTGCTCGAGCAAGCGAGACAGGGAGACGTGCCATGGGCAACGGGGACGACTGGTCACCGGACGAGCCGCTGGGGACCGAGACGTTCGAGCAGGGTGACGACGCGCGTGACGAGTCGAGTCGTGTCGATCCGACCTTTGACGAGGAGGTCGAAGAGGACCCCTCATTGGACCCCGCACTCGAGGTGGACCATCGCGAGCTCGAGGAGGTTGGGGCCGAGCTCGACGATCCTGAGGTACTGGCGGTTCTCGACGGCGGTATCGATGACCCCGATGGGATTGGGGAGCCCGCCGGCCTCACGCGAGCTCGCCCTGCCGAGGACGGCGGCTGGGATCTCGATGCTCCCCTGATCAGTGAGGACCGGCTACCCGTCGATCCCACCGAGTAGGGTCGCGTCTTCCCTGGCAAGCGGTGCGGTGACAGGCGGTGCGGGCCTCCGTTCTAGACGCTGCTCTTGGGGTGAACGATCTCGCCCGCGACCGGTGTTGCCACTGCGCCCAGTTCGAGAACCAACCAGACGAGCAAGTCGTCGAAGGTGATGATCCCTGCAATTTCGCCCTCCTCGAGGACCGGGAGCCGACGGACGCCCGAGTCCCTCAGGAGCTTGACCGCTTCGAAGATGTCAGCCGACCCGTCGATCACAATGGGTTGCTCCGTCATGAGCGCTTTCACGTGGGTGTCCAACGATTGTCCAGCAGCCACCCCCCGGACCACGAGGTCCCGGTCGGTGATGATCCCCAGGAGCTGACCCCCACTGGCCACGAGCAGGGATCCGACGTCCTGGCTTCCCATGAGGGCCGCGGCCTCCTCGAGTGTGCATTCGGGTGGCACCGTGACCGGTGCCTTTCGTAGGCATTCCCTCACCATCATGACGGTCGTTCCTTTCTGAAGTGACCGGCGTTACGTCACCAATGTTCGAAGGGTCGCGTTGTCGAGAGGTCGGGCGACTCAGTCCTGATCTGCCGTGGATTCGTGGATGATGACACGACCGGTAATCTCGTCGGGCTTGATCGCCACCAGCGAGTGGCGATCGCCCCCTGCCCACTCGACGAGGTCGAGTGACGCCAGGCGTTGCCGGTCCACGGGATCAGTGATCTGGCGTGCGTGACCGGTCACGATCACGCTCCACCCCTCGCTCATGGCCTCGTCGACCCGATCTACCTCAAAGCCGACGACATTCCCCGCTTCTACTGTCGCCGCCTTGGCTTCGTCCGTGCTGAACACCACTTCGCCCTGCGTGTACTCGAAATTCACCGGCAGGGCCACGGGTCCGCGCCCGCTCAAGTACACGATGCGCCCTACCCCTCCGACCGCTAATTGGGTCTCGCACTGCTCCGTGGTCAATGGTTGTAGCACGGGGTGACGCCCGGCGCGCCCATGTCCCGGAGGGCGATCCACCTCTCCGCCCAGGAGTGCGAGAGGGGTCGTGTCGAGGGCGAGCGCGATCAACTGGAGGGTGCCGGCGCTCAGTGCCGCCTGGGGGTTTGCTTCGAAATATCGCAGATAGCCCGGATCGATCCCCGCCCGTTCGGCCAGCTCTTCGACGCTCAGTCCGAGCTCGGCTCGGCGATGAGCGACGCGGCGAGCCAAGTCGCCGGCGAGAGCTCCCGAGGTATGTTCGCGTGCACGTTCTGCCATGGTTTCCATTGTATTTCGCTCGCTCCTCTGATCGCAGGGCCGAAGGTCCCTAGTCAGCTTTCGGCGCCGACGGGTGGCGCGTCGAATCGGCGGCCCGTCCACGTCCATTCTGAGATTTCCGGGGGGTCCTCACCGTGCTGACGGGTGTAGAGCCGGGCGTTCAGTCGGGCGTCGACCATCTCCTGTCGCCACGAAGCACAGCGCTCGCCCAGTGCGGGCACCCGGTCCATGACGTCCATCACGAGGCGGAAACGATCGAGGTCGTTGAGCATGACCATGTCGAAAGGCGTCGTTGTCGTTCCCTCCTCCCGGTATCCGTGGACGTGGAAGTTCCCATGGTTGGTGCGTCTGTACGTAAGTCGGTGGATCAGGGCCGGGTAGCCGTGGAACGCGAAGATCACCGGCCGGTCGGTCGTGAAGATCGTGTCGAATTCGGGGTCGGTGAGACCGTGAGGATGCTCGGAAGATGACTCGAGCCGCATGAGATCGACGATGTTGACCACCCGGATCTTCAGGCCGGGCAGACGCTCGGTCAGGATCTCCACCGCGGCCATGGTTTCGAGTGTGGGGATATCGCCGCAGCACGCCATCACGACGTCCGGCTCCTCGCCGTCGTCGGTCGACGCAAAGGTCCAGATGCCCAGCCCCCGTGTGCAGTGATCGATGGCGTCTTTCATGCTCAGCCAGTCGTGCTGAGGCTGCTTTCCCGCCACGATCACGTTGACGTAGTGGCGACTGGCCAGGCAGTGTGCGGCAACCGACAGCAGACAGTTGGTGTCCGGCGGCAGATAGACGCGCGCAACAGCCGCCTTCTTCGTCACGACGTGGTCGAGGAAGCCTGGGTCCTGATGGGAGAATCCGTTGTGGTCCTGGCGCCACACGTGGCTGGTGAGGAGGTAGTTCAAGGACGCGATGGGGGGGCGCCAGCTGACCTCTCGGGAGACCTTGAGCCACTTGGCATGCTGATTCAACATGGAGTCGACAATGTGGATGAACGCCTCGTAGCAGCTGAAGAGTCCGTGTCGACCGGTCAAGAGGTATCCCTCGAGCCATCCCTGGCACTGGTGCTCAGAGAGCATCTCGAGGACCCGCCCATCCGTCGCCAGATGATCGTCGCCCGGTGTGATCTCGGCCTCCCAGGCGCGGTCGGTTACCGCAAAGACATCCTGGAGCCGGTTGGAGGCGGTCTCGTCGGGGCCGAAAATCCGGAAATTGGCGGGATTCGCCGCGATGACGTCGCGTAGCCACGAGCCGAGGACCTTTGTGGCCTCTCGCAGCACCGTTCCCGGCCGGGGGACGTCGACCCCGTAGTCGGAGAAGTTCGGGAGGTCGAGATCGACGAGTTGGGATCCGCCGTTGGCGTGAGGGTTGGCCGTCACCCGCCGATCGCCCGCGGGAACGAAGTCGTCGATTTCGCTCACCGGGTGACCCTGATCGTCAAAGAGCTCACTGGGACGGTAGCTTCGCATCCACTCCTCGAGCTGGGCGAGGTGCTCAGGATTGGTGCGCACCTCGGCGAGAGGTAGCTGATGGCAGCGGAACGTTCCCTCCATCTGCAGCCCGTCGACGGACTTGGGGCCGGTCCAGCCTTTGGGCGTTCGCAGGATCACCATCGGCCACTCGGGGCGGTGGCCGTGGGGTCGCGCCCGCGCGGTTGTCTGAATCTCGGCGATCCGGTCGAAGGCGAAGTCGAGAGCGACCGCCATGCGCTGGTGGACTTCCATCGGATCCTCGCCGTCGAAACCGCCTTCGACGATGAGCGGGTGATAGCCGTAACCGGCGAACAACGACATCAGCTCATCGGTCGGAATCCGGGCCAGTATCGCTGGTGCCGAGATCTTGTACCCGTTCAGATGCAGGACAGGCAGCACCGCTCCGTCGTGGACCGGGTCCAAGAACTTGTTGGAGTGCCAGCCGGTGGCCGCCGGGCCGGTCTCGGCTTCCCCGTCGCCCACGACGCACGCCACGACGAGGTCGGGACTGTCGAAGGCCGCCCCGAAGGCGTGGGAGAGCGAGTAGCCGAGCTCACCCCCCTCGTGGACGGACCCCGGGGTTTGGGGCGAGCAGTGGCTCGGGATGCCCCCCGGGAAGGAGAACTGTCGAAAGAGCCGGTTCATGCCCACGGCGTCCCTCGAGATGTGCGGATAGAGCTCGGAGTAGGTGCCCTCGAGCCACGCGTTGGCCACGACGGCGGGACCGCCGTGCCCGGGACCACACACGAACAGCGTCTCGACGTCGCGTTCGGTGACCACTCGGGTCAGGTGGGCATGGACGAAGTTGAGACCTGGACTCGTGCCCCAGTGGCCGAGGAGTCGGGGCTTGATGTGCTCCGGCCGGAGCGGCTCGCGGAGCAAGGCATTGTCGAGCAGATAGATCTGACCGGCCGCGAGATAGTTGGCCGCCCTCCAGTAGGTGTTGAGCCGGGTCAGTTCGAGGTCCCGAGCCCCGGTTGGGCGGAAACTCGAGAATGGTGGCGGGAGTGGTGAGGACATAATGCTCAATGATGAGGCGCAACCAGTTCCGCTGAACAGGGCCTAGAGTCCCTAAACGTCGGTCCCGAGGACCCGTGGGAGTTGTCGGTCCGAGGACCGGGGACCCTACCCTTCTTGGATGTTCACCAGCACGGCGGCACCGGTGAACCGGTCATGGGCCAGGTCGCTCAGTGCCCGGTCCGCCCGGTCGAACGGGTACGGGGTGGCCGAGACGCGGAGACCGATGCGAGCGGCACGCTCGAGGAACTCCTCCCCATCGCGGCGGGTGTTCGCTGTCACGCTTTGTAACGCCCGTTCCTCGAAGAGGTGCTCTTGGTAGTTCAGCGTCGGAATGTCGCTGAGGTAGATACCGGCAATGGCGAGGGTGCCCCCGCGATCGAGGGCAGCCAGGGCGGGTGGCACCAGGGTGCCGACGGGGGCGAAGAGGATGGCGGCGTCGAGCGGCTCGGGTGGTCCGGCATCGTCCCCGCCCACGCTGGCGACACCGAGCTCGAGAGCGAGATCGCGAGCTTCGGGTGATCGGGTCAGCACGTGGACCCGGGCCCCTTCTGCGATGGCGATCTGGGCCGTCAGATGCGCCGATCCACCGAACCCGTAGATCCCGAGCCGACCACCGGGGGGCAGGTTCGCCCGTCGCAGCGCCCTGTATCCGATGATCCCTGCGCAGAGCAGGGGCGCCGATTCTTCGTCACTGAACTCCGGCGGGAGCCGATAGGCGTATGACTCGTCGACCACCGCGTAGGGGGCGTAGCCACCGTCGAGATCCCAGCCGGTGAACAGAGGAGCGAGGCACAGGTTCTCCCTTCCCGATACGCAGAACCGACAGGTCCCGCAGGTTCGGGCCAGCCAGGGCACACCGATCCGCTCCCCCTCGCTCAGTCGGGAGCAGCCCGTCCCCAGGCGATCGACGACGCCGACCACCTCGTGGCCCGGCACGACTCGAGGGCGCTTCGGGGTGAGGTCGCCCTCGGCCAGGTGCAGGTCGGTCCGGCAGACCCCGCAGACGGAGACCCGCACACGCACCTGACCCGGTCCGGGTAGCGGAACCTCCCTCTCGACACGCCGCAGCGGGCCGGCGTCGATCGGCCCGGGCTGATCGACGACCCACGCCCGCATCGTCTGCGCCATCACACTGTGCCCTCGCCCATCGCTTCCGACCGTAGCGCGTCGGTGGGACCTTCGGCCCTACTCCTTGGTCGACGACGCCCGTACCGTGAGTCGCAGATGCGACGACAAGAGCAGTCGGGGAGACCACAATGGCACTGATTAGCGGATCCGGTGCGAGCACTGCAGACGGGGCCGCCATCGTGACGGCGCCCCAGCCGCTCAACTACCCTCGCCACCTCGAGCGGGATGTCGTGAGCGATGCCGGCACGCGGTATCACGTCCGGCCGATCCGCTCGGAGGATGCCCCCCGGTTGGTCGACTTTCATCACCATCTGTCGCCTGGCTCGATCTACCTACGGTTCTTCAGCTTTCATCCCGAGCTGTCGACCGCGGAAGTGGAGCGCTTCACCCGAGTGGACTATGTCCATCGGCTGGCGTTGGTGGCCGAGGTCGACGACTGCCTCATCGCAGTAGGTCGTTTCGATCGCAAGCCCGGAGAGTCCGAGGCGGAGGTGGCCTTCGTGGTGGCCGATGAGTATCAGCACCACGGCATCGGTACCCTCTTGCTCGACGAGCTGGTGAAGGCGGCCCGGGAGCGAGGGATTACGACGTTTCGGGCCGAGACCCTGTGCGAGAACCGCACAATGCTGGACGTCTTCCACCACGCCGGATTTCCGGTCACCTCGACGATCGAGTACGGGACGGTCATTCTCCGCTTTCCCATAGAAGAGAGCGACAGATACCGAACGGCGTTGGCCGAGCGTGAAGCCTCGCGTCAAGGAGACGGCGATGCGACGCCGGCGACGACGGCAAGGAGGCGAGAGGCATGACCCTCATCGTCGCCGGCCCCACCGGAACGGTCGCGCATGACGGCGGGGCATTCCATCCCGAGCAACAGTCCCGCATGTTCGCCGTCATGGGCGGGGTGCGGGACCTGGGTCTGGGCGACGAAATTGTCTGCCCGCCCACACCGAAGGCCGAGATGGACGACCTTGCTCGGGTCCACTCGCTCTCCTACCTGAACGAGCTGGAGGCATTCTGTGCCGAGGGCGGGGGCGATATCGACCCGGATACGTACGCCAGGGTGGACTCGTGGAACGCCGCTCGGCGTGCCGCGGGGGCCGGCTTGGCCGCGCTCGGCGCCCTCGACGAGCGGGGAGAGGGTGTGGCCTTCGTGCCCGTGCGCCCTCCCGGCCACCACGCGGAACGTGGGAGGGCGATGGGATTCTGTCTGATCAACAACGTCGCCGTGGCGGCGTCGTCGCTGACCGCGAGGGGGGAGCGGGTGCTGATCGTCGACTGGGATGTTCATCACGGCAACGGCACGCAGTCGATCTTCTGGGACGACCCCGATGTCCTCTACGTCTCCACCCACCAGTCTCCGCTGTTCCCCGGCACGGGCGCGGCGATTGAGGTCGGAGGCCCTGGGGCGGTGGGGCTCACGGTGAACATACCGCTGCCTGCCGGGGCGACGGGGGACGTGGTTCGTTCGGCCATCGACCACGTGGCCCGCCCGACGATTGAGGAGTTCGCACCCGACTGGGTACTGGTCTCGTGCGGGTTCGATGCCCATAGGGCTGATCCTCTGGGTGAGCTCGCGCTCTCCAGCGGCGACTTCGCTGAGCTGTCCCGTCTCGTCAGCGAGTTCGTTCCGCGTCCGGGGCGCTTGGCCCTGTTCCTCGAGGGCGGTTATGAACGGGCAGCCCTCCAGGAGTCGGTGGCCGCCACGCTCGGAGCACTCCTCGCAGTCCCCACCGATCTGGCTGCGCCCACCTACGGGGGTCCCGGCATGAGCGAGATCCGGAGCGCCGCGTCCGATCGGCACCGGGCCATGGAGCGCATGCGATCGCTGATCTCGAGCGAGGAGCTCGGAGCGTGAGCAGATTTCGGACCATCGTTGTAGGTTTTGACGGTTCGCCGGACTCTCAAGCCGCGCTGCGCTGGGCCGCACAGATGTCCGGGGCGGTCGGAGCCCGACTGCGGATCGTCCACGCCGTCGGACTCCTGGAGCACGCCGGGCTGCTCCACGAGCACGCAACGGTCCATCGGGAGACTGCTCTGCGCGTCGCCGAGGATGCCGGGGCCCCGGCGGCGGATGTCGAGTGGACCGTGGTCGACGGCGACCCCTGTTCGGCGCTGCTGCGCTCGATCGCCGCTCCCGATCCGGCCGATCTCTTGGTCGTGGGATCTCGAGGATCTGCCGCACATGGGGGGACCCTCCTCGGAAGCACGAGTCTCGAGGTCGCCGAGCACTCGAACGTGCCGGTGACCATCGTGCCGGCGTCCTACGGGCGTGCGTGACAGGCGTCGCCGTCAGTCGAAGGTACGGTGCACCAAGACCGGGCAGTGAGCGTGCGCGGCGCAGTGCTCACCGACCGATCCCAAGAGCATCCCGACGAACTCGCCGTGCCCCCGGCTCCCGACGACCAGGAGCTTGGCCCCCTTGGAGGCCTCGACGAGTACCGGGGCGGGGTGGCCCTGCAACGCCCTGGTGGTGACCTCGATATCGGGATACCTGGCCCGCACGCCGTCGGCCGCATCGTCGAGGGTCTTCTGCACACTCTCCTGGGGGTCGTACTCCTGGGGGAGGGGGACAGCCCAGCCATAGGTCATCGGCCAGTCCCACGTCGCGAGGATCTCCAAGGGTGAGCTTGTCAGCGCGGCCTGCCCCGCCGCCCAGTCCAAGGCCGCGAGCGAAGCCTCGGAACCGTCGATACCAACCACGATCTTTGGCGGATTCCCTCCGTCCGTCGTTGCCGCGTCGTGTTCCGGTGTCATGGTGTCTCTCCTCTATGGTTTGACCGGTTGGGATCCATCGTCGGTGATCGTGGTGCCCTTCTTCCCGGCGAGCAGCTCGACGGCATCTTCGAGCCGGCCGATTGCCGCCGTCTTGTCACTTTCGCGCACGAAGCGGCAGGCCGCGGTGACCTTGGGTCCCATGGAGCCCTCGGGGAAGGTCATCTGCTCGAGGGCACGGGTGGTGATGCTGGAGATCGGACGGGCGTTCGATGTGCCAAAGTCCAGTTCAAGGGCCGGCACGTCGGTGAGGAGGAGCAAGGCGTCGGCGTCGACGCTTCGCGCCAGGAGCGACGTGCTCAGATCCTTGTCCACCACGGCCTCCACGCCCCGAAGCGTGCCGTCGGCACCTCGGCAGACCGGGATGCCACCACCCCCGGCGCAGATGACGACGGCGCCGTCGGCGAGCAACATCTTGATTGTCGCCAGCTCGACGACGGCCAGTGGTTCGGGTGACGCAACGACGCGTCGCCAGGCCGTGCCGTCCCGGCTCACCTGCCAACCCCATCGCCGGGCCAGCCGATGGCCTTCGCGTTCGTCGTAGACGGGACCGACGAACTTCGTGGGCACCCTGAATGCCGGGTCGTCCTCCGCCACCAGGGTCTGGGTGAGGAGGCCCACTACCTGCTGGCCCGGAAGGGCGTTCTCCAGAGCTTGCAGCAGGAAGTAGCCGATCATGCCCTGTGTCTCGGCCACGAGGGCGTCGAAGGGGTAGGGGAGGGGGAGATCGGGGTCCCGGGCGCTCTCGAGTGCCAGCAGACCGACCTGGGGGCCATTGCCGTGGGTGATGACCAGGTCGTGATCGAGGGCGAGGGGGGCAAGGGCCGCGACGGCCGCGACGACGTGCGTTTGTTGCCGCGCCGCAAGAGGGACCTCACCTCGCTCCACGAGGGCGTTTCCGCCCAGGGCGATGACCACCCTCATCGGTGCTCGCCCCCGGGCGGACCGAGCGTGGCCCCGTCGAATTTCTCGTGCATCATCGACCGGGATCCGACCTACGGGCCGAGCGGCACGGTCCAGGTGAGCGACGTCCCGCCGCTTGTGCCCCCCTCGACGACGAGCGACCCACCCAGTTTCTCGGCACGGTGCCTCATGTTGGCCAAGCCCATACCGCCTTCGCGCACGTTCGAGTCGTCAAGACCACTGCCGTTGTCGACGACCACCAGCTGGCATTCACCGTCCCGCACGGAGAGCGTGACCGATGCGTCCGTGGCGTGGGCGTGGCGCCCGATGTTGGTCACCGCTTCGCGGGTGGTGGCCAAGAGGTGCTCGGCCACGTGAAGAGGGACCGCCGTGTCGACCGGACCGTCGAATGACACCTGGATCTCGAAGCCGGTGATGGAGCTCAGCTCTCGGACGAGGGCCAGGACACTGTCGCGAACCCCACGATCATCGCCTCCCATGCCGAGTTGGTAGATGGTGGAGCGGATCCGCTCAATGACTCGATCGACCTCGGCCACCGTCGACGCGAGCTCGCCTGCGACGTCCCCCGGAACCCGTCCCGCCATGCTCTGAAGCTTGAGCCCGACGCCGAAGAGCCGCTGAATCACGGTGTCGTGCAGGTCCCGCGCCAGCCGGTCCCGATCCTCGTAGACGGCGACGACCTGGACTTGTTGATGGAGCCGGACGTTCTCGATGGCGATGCCGGCCGCCAGGGCCAGTACCTGGACCAACGCCTGGTCGTCGTGCGTGAACTCGGACCAGCCGACCTTGTCGGTCAGGTAGAGATTCCCGTAGACCTCGTCGCGCACCTTGATAGGCACCCCCAGGAACGAGGTCATGGGGGGGTGGCTGGGCGGGAATCCGAAGCTTTCGGCATGCGCACCCAGATCGGCCGTTCGGAGGGGCTCGGGATGGGAGATGAGAAGGCCGAGCATGCCTCGCCCCGTTGGGCGAGCACCGATTCGCTTCTCGTCGTCGGCTGAGAGCCCCACGGTGATGAACTCGGACAAACCGGTACGGTCCTCGTTGAGGACCCCGAGAGCGGCATAGCGGGCGCCGGTCATGGACCGGGCCTCCTCGACAACGTGGCGCAACAGCGCCGGTAGCTCAAGGTCCCTCTCGATGAGGAGCGTCGCCTCGAGGACCCGGCGAAGCTTGGAAGGATCGTCGATGGAGCGGTACGGCACCAAACGTCACTGTATCCCCACCGGGGCCGCACCCGACCGTGAACTTCACGCGACGTGCCAGTACACAGGTGATTTCGCTGAAGGACCTCGGACGTCTCCCAGATGGCAGGATGTACGGGTGGCAATGAGGGTCTTCCTTCTCGACGATCATGAAGTGGTCCGATCAGGCCTACGGGCGCTGCTCGAGGCCAGTGACGACGTCCTTGTCGTCGGCGAGGCAGGAACCGTGGCCGAGGCGCTGGCCCGTATTCCACCGACCCGGCCCGACGTGGCCGTGCTCGATGTCCGACTGCCCGACGGGAGCGGAATAGAGGTCTGTCGTGAGATCCGGTCTCGCTGGCCGGAGGTCGCCTGCGTCATGCTCACCTCCTACGCCGACGATGAGGCGCTCTTCGCCGCCATCATGGCCGGAGCTGCCGGCTATCTGCTGAAGCGGGTCGGTGGCACGGACCTGGTGGACGCGGTGCGACGGGCCGGATCCGGGCAGTCACTGCTCGACCCCTCTCTCGTGGAGATAGTGCTCCAGCGCTTGCGGTCAGGCCCCAATGAAGACCGCCGGTTGGCCAGCCTGACGCCGCAGGAGCGCCGGATTCTCGAGCTCATCACCGAGGGCAAAACGAATCGCCAGATCGCCGACGCCATGATCCTGGCTGAGAAGACGGTGAAGAACTACATCTCCAATGTGCTGGCCAAGCTCGGCGTCGAGCGTCGCACCCAGGCGGCCACCTTTGCGGCGCGTATCGAGGAACGCGCCGCGCAGGCATCGAGGATCGACGGTACGGGTACCTGACCGCACGTCGAGGGGAAGATGCCGCTCAACATGCCTGGTCCAGGTCCATGCCGCGAGCCGTCAACTCCCGCGACAGCTCGAGGCGCCGCCGCTCCGGCTGGTCGAAGGTGTCCACTCCACAGTCGATCCCCACACACCGGGCCAGCTCAATGAGAGCGATGTCGTAGGCGACCTGATCGGCCAGAGCCCCAGAGGTCCAGTCCGTCTCCTTGCCCCGTGAGCGCAGACGGTCGCGGCAACTGAGCAACGTGGAGAACGTCTCGGCGGCCGTCGGCTCGGCGGCGGGCCGTCGTTCTTTCAGCGCGGCGGTCAGGAGGTGTGTGTACATGGACATGACACACACCAGGATGCCTTGTCGCGAGGGGTGCCACTAGAGCCATTGGTCCCTCGACGCGGGCAGGCCCGGCACGTCGCTCGCGAACGCCCCGCCACTCGGGACGTTTCGCCCCTGCAGCATCACGCTGGCAAAACTGGCATAGAGAGCCGACGGCTCTTGTCCCTGGACCAGAGCAGAGACGAGCTCGACCATCGAGACGATCCCGGTGGGCCGGCCGGTCACGTCAAGAACGACGAGGTGTCGCACTCCCAGCTTGATCATTTCGGCGGCCGTCTCCACGACACGTGTGGTGTCCGGGACCCAGCAGGGATCGGTCGTGGCGACGACACCCACTTCGTCGTCTGCCGATCGGCCGTCCGCCCAGGCCTCAGCCAGGTCCCGCTCGGTAACCACTCGCAAGGGTGGCTCTCGCAGCACGGCGCACGAGACCCTGCGATCGAGGAACGCCTGCGCCACCACTGCCAGGCTGTCCGATTCGGCGACGCAGCTCGGGGGTTCCAGGTGAAGATCTCGTAGCGTGGCGGTGGGAGCAGTGTGCGGGTCGAACATACCCCCATGGTGGGCGAGGGGCCCCACCGGGGATAGGGCCATTGGTCCCCCGGGCGGTCGCCGCTCAGCTCATTGAGCGAGCCGTCGTCCTCACCCGTTCGTCGAGCACTTCGGCGTCTCTCTGCACCTCGCCGTCCCGCATGCCGGGGAGGAAGAGGAAGCCCATGGTGACCGCCGCCCCCGCCGTTCCGGCCACGATGAGGGTGGTGCGGGCCCCCAGGAAGTGCTCAACCGGCACGGTCAATGCGTAACTGAGAGGCAGGAGGGCGGTGGAGATGCACCAGTCGATGCTCGACACCCGCCCAAGCATCGAGTTGGGCACACGGCGTTGCTTGAGCGTGGCCCAGACGACGGCGCCCACCGCCTCCGCGCCGTTGACCACCAGGGCAGCGAGGAGCAGGCCCCATGCCCTGGTGGCGAGCCCATATCCCGCAACGGCGATCGTGGCCACCGTCCACCAGGTGTAGATCCACGTCACCGGTCGACGCGGCTCGTGGGCTCGACCCATGAGCAGCCCGCCGAACAGGGCACCCACCCCGCCGGCTGCCAGGACGATGCCATAGGTCGACGGCCCCTGGTGGAGGGTGTTCCGCACGATGTACGGCAGGAGAACCTGTGTGGGTCCGATGAACAGCAGGTACGTGAAGGTCGCCGACAGGAACGTTCCCCACAGCCACACCTGGCCACGCACGTAGCGCAGCCCCTCGCGTATCTCGTGGCGATAGCTGTTGACCGGGCCGACCGGTCCGGTCGCCGCAACGGGACTCATCCGCACGACGCACAAGGCGGAGAACAGGAACGTCAGGGCATCGAGTGCGAACGCTCCGGCCAGATGGACCGTGGCCACCGCGAGGCCGCCCAGCGCCGGGCCCGCCAGTTGCAGCGATACCGGTCGAACCACCTGGTCGACGGCGTTGGCCTGGGTCAGCTCGCCCAGGGGCACGAGCTGAGGCACCATCGCATCGAGTGCCGGCGAGGCAAACGCGGTCGCTATGCCGATCAGGCCGGCGAAGACGTAGAGCTCCCACAGTTGGGCACTGCCGAAGGCGGTCACCACGGCGAGCGAGCCCACGACCATGCCCCGCACGAGGTCGGCGAGACACAGCACACTCTGGCGATTCATCCGGTCGGAGACGGCACCTCCGAAGAGCAGCAGGAAAATCTGCGGGAGGGAGGTGGCGAGGCCGATGTAGGCCAGGGACGCCGGGTGATTCGAAACGGCGTAGGCCTGCCACGCGATGGCGACAATGAAAATCCCGTCCCCGAGCAGCGACACGGACATGCCGGTCCAGAGCAAGCGGAAGTTTCGCCGCCGCAAAGGCGTCGTGAGCGACATGCGATGTCCTCTGGATTAGTTCGACGTCGGATTCCGCTGCATTTCAAAACGCTCGGCAAGCTCACCGAGCACCTCATTGAGCTGCTCGATCTCGTCATCGGAGTTGGCGGCAGACACCTGTATCCGAAAGCCGACCTGGGACTTGGGCACGAGTGGATATGCCGCCAGCGTCACGTAGATGCCTCGGTCGAAGAGAAATCGTCCAACGGCGTCGATGCTGTCTGTGGCGCCCAGCGGAAGCTCAATGATGGGAAACGCGGAGGTGTTCAACGTGGCCAGTCCGAGCTCGGTGATCCGGTCGAGAACGCGCACGGTCTTGCGGTACAAACCTGCCCGGAGCTCGTCGCCCACGGTATCGTTCACCTTGAACCCGGCGAGCACGGTTGCCAGCGATGCCGTCGGTGATGGTCCCGAGTACAGATAGGGTGCCGCCTCGGTCTTCAGCCGATTCTTCAGCGCCGTCGGGAGTGCCATGAAGGCCAGCAGCGAGGAGTATGCCTTCGAGAAGCCACCCACGAGAACGATGTTCTCGTACGACTCGCCGAAGAAACGGACGATGCTGTTGCCGCGAAAACCATAGGGCATGGCCAACGTCGGCGACTCGCCGATGACGCCGAAGCCGTGTGCATCGTCAATGTACAGCAGCGCATCGTACGTGCGACAGAGCCGTGCGTACTCAGGGAGGTGGGGGGCGTTGCCGGACATGCTGTTCACTCCGTCAATGCAGAGCATCCGGGTCATGCCGGTCGGCAATGACCGCAGTACCTCCTCGAGGTGCTCGGGGTCGTTGGGGCGCACGCGATGAAGCGTCGCACCGGCGCCGCGGGCGATCGTGGCCCCGTCGTAGATCGTCTTGTGGGCATGGGAGTCGACCAGTACCGCTCCCTGACCAGCGAGGACGGGAATCACCGACGTGTGAATGAGGGTGATGGTGGGGAGCACAAGGGTGTCCGGCGCGCCCAGAAGAGCTGTGAGCTGGTCTTCGATGTCCACATAGAGTCGGGGACTCCCGAGGAGACGGGACCAGCTGGGGTGGGTACCCCATCGTGCCAACTCGGGCGCGACCGACTCGATGATGGCCGGATGGAGGTCAAAGCCGAGATAGTTACAGGAAGCGAAATCACTGAGCCATTGCTCGCCGACGCGGATGCGCCGCCCGCGCACTTCATCAATCACGGCATCCATCATCGGGTTCGAGGCGCGTAACCGCTCCAGATCGTCCCAGCGGCTGTCTCGTCGCGCGTGCTGTGAGACGGGGGCTCTCTTGCGGCCGGTGGACGTGGCCGAAGGCAGGGCGGATGCAATGGGGGCATTCATCTGACGGTTTCCTCTGCGGGTGTCGTGTCGCGGGCCGATAGGGAGTCATGTGGGGATTCCGAGTCGAACACCTTGGAAAGGGCGGTGTCGACCTCTTTCGACGTGAGCGGCTGCGCCAGGTAGAACCCCTGTCCGAACTGACATCCGAACGCCCGAAGGGCGTCGACCTGGCCGGTCTGTTCGATGCCCTCGGCGATCGTCTGAAGGTTCAGGTTCTTTCCGAGCATGACGATCGTCTCGGCGAGGGCCCCGTTCTCTGACGGGTTGCCGACGTCATCGACGAATGACTTGTCGAGCTTCAGGATATCGATCGGGAAATTCTTGAGGTAGCTGAGCGACGAGTAGCCGGTGCCGAAGTCGTCGATTGCAAAAGCGACGCCGAGCTCTTTGAGCTCCCACATCCGCGCGATGATCACCTCTATGTTGTGCACGAGCATGCTTTCGGTGATCTCGAGAACCAGGCATTTTGGGTCAAGACCAGCTTCCTTGAGTGCCGCGGAGACGTCCTCCACCAGATCGACGTGCTGGAACTGCTTGGCCGCGATGTTCACGCTGATCCGTATATTCTCAGCCTGGGGGTGCTGAAGCTGCCAAAAGCGAGCCTGTTGGCACGCTTGTTGGAGAACCCATCGCCCGAGGGCAACGATCAGGCCGGTCTCCTCGGCGAGCGGGATGAAGTCGTTGGGGAGCAGGAGCCCGCGTTCTGGGTGATTCCACCGCACCAGTGCCTCATGGCCCACCAAGAGATTCTCTTCGAGGTTGATGATCGGTTGGTAGTACAGCTCGAATTCTCGGGCAGCCATCGCCCGCTGCAGGTCAGCGGTCCGCTCTAGTCGGTCGAGGATCGCCGACTGCAGGGCCGGCTGGTAGACCTCGTAACGGGACTTTCCGCCGGCCTTGGCCGCGTACATCGCCACATCAGCGGCCTGCATCAGATCGGCCGGGTCCTCGGTTCCCGCCGGGCTGAGCACGATGCCGATGCTGGCGCGGGGGACGATCTCGTGGTCCTGGACCACCACGGGCACGTTCAATTCGGTGATGATGCGTTCGGCAACCTCGAACGCTTCATCGGGGCTCGACGTCTGCTCGAGCAAGACGGCAAACTCGTCGCCGCCGAAGCGAGCCGCCGTGTCACCGGCACGTAAGGATGTGCTTATCCGTCCCGCGACGGCAATCAGGAGCTCGTCACCTGCAGCGTGACCCAAGCTGTCGTTGACCAGCTTGAAGTCGTCGAGGTCGATGAAGAGGACGGCGAGGGACGAACCGGACCGAGCGGCCCGAAGCAGTGCATGCTCCAGACGGTCACGGAACAGGGCGCGGTTGGCAAGCCCGCTCAAGGCGTCGTGGAAGGCCTGGTGCTTCAACTCGTCTTCGAGGCCCATCCGCTCGCTGACGTCCCGCATAGTGAGGACCATTCCCTCGACGGTGACATCACCCAACAGATTCGTCGTGATCACTTCGACGTGACGCCAGCTGCCGTCGACATGCCTGATCCGCCACAGTGCGGTGACCGACGCACCCGAGCCGACGGCTACGGATGTGTACCCGGCCAGCGCCTGCTCCACATCGTCGGGATGGACGAGCGAAGTGAACTGCTCTCCCTCGAGAGTGCCCGGGGCATATCCGAGTATCTTCTGGGTGGACGGCGTCTGATAGATGATCGTCGTATCGGGTCGGACGATGAATATCACATCGGAAGCGTTCTGCACCAGAGTCTGGAACCGTGCCTCGCTGCGACGAGTATGGATGATCTCCGTCATCGCTTCCCGGTCGAGGGCGAGTTCCACCTGTGCGGCCAGCACCTCTATCGAGTTCTTGAACTCGACGGGCACCCTGGTGGCGCTGGAGATGGTGATGAAACCCTGCAGCTTGTCCTGTGACACGAGGGGGCAGACGAGCTCTTGGTGCGGGGATTGGGGGGATTGGAACGTCGTGGTCCGGGCGAACGTGGATCGATCGAGCACTCGATGGACCTCGAGTGTTCCGTTGACGAAGGCCTCTCGCAGTTCGGTCCAAATGGCCTTCATACGCTTGTGCTCGGCGGGCGCCTCAACGCCCGATCGCCCGACGACCAGCGTTTCACCGGCGGCGTTTCCAATCGTCAGGGTGACCCCGACGATATCGCTGTGCCCGGAGACCAGTGCATCGACGCCGGCGCTCGCCGCGGCGTAGATGCCGTTGCGGCCGGCGGCGGCCACGAGGTCGGCCGCGGACTTCCGTAAGATCCTTTCCCGGGCAACCGACTGCTCGTGTGCCTTGACCAGGCCGGCCATGCGCAGGAGCACCAGGAGGAAGGTGAGCCCGGCAACCACGGCAATGACCGGGGCGTCGACCGGCTTGCCGAGCGCCGCTTCAACGAGCAGGACGACCGGGGCGATGAGTGACACGCCCGCCAGCAGCAGCAGCCGGGACCGGCCCGTGCGTTCTGGCGCCGCCTTCGGTTCCGAGAGCTCGCGCATCGAAGGATGTAGAGCCGCCGCGCCCCAGCAGGCGTAGAAGAGGATCCACCCCAGGTCGATGACGTTGCCGTCGGACCAGTTGGCGTTCGTATGGAGGTTGGCCAACCCGTACAGGGAGTCCGAGACCAGCGTTCCCACGGTCCCGATGGCCAGCAGCCGTCCCGCAGTGTGCCGGAATCCGCCATTGCTCCACAGGTGCGCCAACATGGCCAGAACGAGCACGTCGCCCAGCGGGTAGGCGGCGGCGGTCAGGCGGACGAGGACCGTGCCCGACGAGCGGACATTGGGGCCGATGAGAAAGATCCATGACAGAAGCCCGACGCCCAGGGTGATCGTGAGAGCGTCGAGAAGGCTGGCGCTGTCGTCTCCCGGTACCCGCTTGCGAGCCAGCAGGAGAAGGCCGATGGCGAGCGTCGGGTACATGGTGATGTAGATGGCGTCGATGAACGACGGGAACGGAATGTTCTGCTGACCCATGATCTGGTGCCAGAACTTGTAGGTGGTGTCGCCGGTGATGAAGAGGAAGACGCCGACACCGATGAACCACCATGCGACCGGTACATTCGGGCGATTGCGGCGAACGCCGTAGATGATCGCCGCCACGGACGACAGGCCCAGCATGGCCCACGCGGCGACTTGTCCGGGCCACTCCATCCACGGGAGCACGCCGAAGATCAACGGCTTGCCCGGTGTCACCCCGAACGGGAAGTAGACCAAAGCGAAGACTGCCTCAAGAGCCAGGAACCATTTCCAGGTGTTGCGTGACGTGGTCCTCGTACCCGCCGCCGGAGGTTCAGTCATCAGAGATTCCACGTCATTCTCCTCGCACAGAGGCAGAAGACCTCCTTACCTAGCCATCTAAGTGCGGAAGCATTCGTCCAATGATTGGCAGCCCGAAAACCAAGAACAGCGATTCCAGTGCGCAACAAAGCTGGACTTTTGTCCGGTTGTGAGAGTAGGAGCCGTAGGTGGTAGAACCGTCGCCATTTGGTGGCAATACCGTGGCATGAGGTATTCCTCGCGCCCGGACCGGGCTACGCCAGCTGGTGCCGGGGTGCCCGTTCAGGATTCGCGGGCGACATCGCTGGCGCGCTTGTCGGTGCGCAAACCTCGCCACGACGGATGTCGCAGACGTCCATCGGTGGTCCACTCCGCGAATCGGACCTCGCCCACCAGTTCGGGTCGGACGAAACGAGCCTGTGCCCGCTCGGCCGGACGCAGCCCGTCCCTGAACGGGCTCTCCTCGGCCGCCAGGGGGGCAAGGTCCGAGAGGAGCTGGCTGCGGGCAGAGTCGGAGAACCCCGTGCCGACCTTTCCGGCATAGTCGAGCCCCTCCGGCGTCGGGATCCCCAGCAGGAGGGCACCGAGGCTTCCGGAGCGCTCACCCCGGCCCGGGGTCCACCCACCAATCACCACTTCCTGGGTGTGGAAGATCTTCACCTTCACCCAGTCGCCCGTGCGCCTGCCCGGCGCGTACGTCGACGTGCGCCGTTTGACGACCACCCCCTCGAGGCCGCGCTCGGCGGCGACCGCAAGGATGGCGGCGCCCCGCGCACCTCGGATGGAGGGCGGCGTGCCGAACCTATCTCCGGAGAGCTGCAGCGATTCGAGGAGTTCGCGCCTCTGGTCGTAGGGGAGCCCCATGACGCTTCGGCCATCGAGATAGAGCACATCGAACGCCAGGTAACTGACGGGCGTGCTCTTGGACAGTCGGGTGATCGCGGCCTTCGAACCCAGATGAAGCCGGTGCGCGAGCTGTCCGAAGCTCGGTCTGCCCCCGGCGTCGAATGACACGATCTCTCCGTCCACCACCACCGGTCGGGCTCCGAGAAAGTCGCCGATGTCGCGCAACTCTGGAAACAAGGGTGTCACGTCTGTTCCGTTTCGACCCAAGGCCCGCACACGACCACCCTCGACGTAGACGATCGCCCGCACGCCATCCCATTTGAACTCGTAGGCCCACTCCTTGTCGGACGTCGGCAGATCGCCGGGCTGGGCCAGCATGGGCCGGACTCCCTCGGGCATCGGCTCATAGCCGGCCGGAGGCGGATCCATTCGGTGGATCATCCAGTTCTTGCCCCGCGTGGGGAAGAGGACGTAGCGCCCCGAGGCCCGTGTGCCGTGCAGGACGACCATGACCTCGTCGTCCCGCCATTTCTCCAGGTCATAGGTACCGCTGTCCCAGAGGCTCACGTGACCGCCGCCATACTCTTCTTTCGGGATGTCACCGGAGAACGTGGCGTACTGGAGCGGATGGTCCTCGGTGTGGACGGCCAAGTGGTCTGAGGACGGAGTCTCGGGGAGGCCCTTGGGCAGGGCCCACGAGACGAGAACGCCATCGTGCTCCAACCGGAAGTCCCAATGGAGCGATCGGGCGTGATGTTCTTGGATCACGAAGGTGGGGGTTGCCGACTCTCTGTCCCGCTGGGTCCGCCGGGACTTCGATCCCATGGGTTCGGGTGTTCTGCCCGGATCCCTCTTGTCCCGGTACGGCGACAGGTCTGCGGGCATGCTCGTAATGTATTCCCTTCACCGTGCGAGCGGCGAGGCGTGGGTCCGGTGCCAGGCGGAGTATCCACGCCCGATGCCGTACCATGCGGCGCTGAAGGCGCCGACGAAGAAGCCCACCGGCCAGTTCATCTCGTACGCACTGGCGATCGCCGCCCACACGGTGACGAGTGCGATGGCCACCGAGCCCAACAGGGCGAGGCCCGGGCGATCGCTGAAGCATCTGGCCGCGGCCGGGGGCCCGATCATCAAGGTGAAGATGAGAAGCGCCCCGACGACCGGCACGGTCATGGTGGTGGCGCACGCCAGAATCACCAGGAACGCCATCTCCATCCGGTATGGCCGGACCCCCCGGGCGGCTGCGATCTCGGAAACGAGGGAGGTGAGCATCAGCTTCCGATAGAGGGCGGCGACGCCCAGCACGCAGGCCAGCCCGAGCAGGGCGACGGGCAGGATCTCACGTGAGCTGACACCCAGGATCTCACCGAACAGGAGCGAGAAGATCTGTGGCTCGTACTCGGTGCTCTGGCTGAGGAACGCGGCGCCCAGGGCGAGCATCATCACCAGGGCCAGGGCGGTCACCGCGTCGGGCCGCCCCCGCCGGCTGAGCGAACCTATGCCCAGCGCGGCGATGAGCGACATGACTCCAAGCCCGATGAGTGGATTGATGCCGATGAGATTCGCTCCGGCGGCACCGGCAAACGCCCCATTTGGGATGGCATGGGCCGGGAAGGCCGATCCTCGTAGGACCACGAAGAAGCCGACCACCCCGGCGGTGATCGCCACGATGGTGGCGACCTCCCACGCGTTGGCCATGAACCCCGAGAACATCAGGGGGCCTCACGTCGGCCGACGCGTCGACGGACGATCGGGAGCCCGGACGCCAGGTAGGAGAGGAATGACAGCGCGACGATGAAGAAGCTGACAGGGATCGGCGCCGACGAGTCCCAGTAGAAGCTGTCGTAGGCCAAGAGGATGCCCAGCAGGGTGGTGGCGATGCCGAGAGCACAGGCGCCGAGCATCGCGTGACGAACGGTGCGGGTCGTGCGCAGTGCCGTCGCGGGCGGACCGATCAGGAGGGCCGTCGAGAGTATGGAGCCGATGGCGACCGACGACAGGCCGACGGCGACGGCGAGAGCGAGCATGAAGAGGAGGCCGATGGTCCGCACGCTGATACCCCGCGCCGAGGCGAGCTCCGCGCTGACCGAGGTCAGGAGCAGTGGCCGGTGGATCACGCCGATCACGACGAGCGTCGCGAGGCTGAGGACGACGACGACAGGAACGGTGGACGGATCGATGGTGAAAAGAGACCCGAAGAGGATCTGTTGGGTCGCTCCCGTCGTCGCGCTCTTGGTGGTGTCCAGGTAGAGGAACAGGGCGGCCAAACCGGTCGCGGCGCCCAGGACGACGCCGGTGGCCAGGTCTCGACTCCGCACCCTCTGGACGCCGATCAGATCCATCGCCCCGGCCCCGATGACACCGCCTCCGAGGAACCCGACAAGGGGGCTCAACCCCAGGAAGAATGCCCCGGAACCACCGGCCGTGGCGACGTCGGTGAGCGCGTGGCCGGCGAAGGACTGGCTCCGCACCACGGTGAAGACGCCCACGACGGCGGAGACGATCGCGGTCACCGTGCCGATTGCCGCGGCCGTGTGGACGGGGCCGCTGGAGAAGAAGCCGGGCTCGAAGAGGAAGCCCATGCCGACTCAGGAGACGGTCAGGGTGGGGTGATCGGGGATGTCGTCGATTTCGGCACCGGGCTCGGCTACGACCAGTACCCGGCCATGGAGCTTCAGCACGTCGACGTGATGTCCGTATAGCTTGCTCAGGACATCCGACCTCACGACCTCCTCTGTCGTCCCGCTGGCGGCGCGCCCGGCCGTCACGTAGACGATCCGATCCATGACCGGCAGGAGTGCGTTCATCTCGTGCGCCGAGAGGAGGATGGCCACGTCATGTGCGCGGGCTACCCGATGGAGGAGGGCGACGATCTCCTGGACGCTCTTGGGATCGAGATTCGCCAGCGGCTCGTCCAAGAGGAGCAGGGGGGGTCGACTGATGAGGGCGTGCGCGATCAAGACGCGTTGCTGCTCCCCCCCCGAGAGGCTGCCGACACGGCTGTCGGCGAAGTGCTCCGCGTCGACATCATGCAGCATCTTGTCGACGAGGTCCCGCTGTTCCTTGGAGCGCCGCCCGAAGCCCAGCCGGTGGGCATCGAGACCGAGGGCCACCAGGTCACGCGCCCGCATGGGCACGTCGGGGTCCAACACGACCTTCTGTGGGACGTAGCCGAAGGCATGACTGCGTCGGGACAGGGGTGCTCCCTGCACGCGGATCTCGCCGGAGTCGGGTCGTTGAAGGCCCAGGATGATCCGCAGGAGCGTGGTCTTGCCGACTCCGTTGGAGCCGATCAGTCCGGTGAACTCACCCTTTCGGACCTCGAATGAGACTCCGTCGAGCACCCGATGACCGGCAAAGGAGACGCCGATGTCGTCGACCTCCAGAACGGGGGAGTTCTTCACAGGTGCTCGGTCGAGGTTCTATGGGCCACGGCCGCTTGAATGGCCGCCACCTCGGCGAGCATCCAGGTCTGATAGTCGTAGCCAGGGGTCGGCATCGTCTCGTACACGCCCACGACCGGGACGCCGGCCGCCTGTGCCGTCTCTCGAATGGACGTCGTGAGCGAGTCGACGACCTGTTGGTTGTAGCAGAAGACCTTGACCTGGTGTTTGGTGAAGAACCCTTTCTCGAGGGTGATGTCCTCGGGGGCGGGGTCGACCCCGTTCATGATGTCGGCCTGGAAGACGAACGGTGTGAGGTTTCTCATGCCCATGGCGGTGAGCAGGTAGTCGGCCACCGGTTCGGTCGTGGCAACCGCCGTCCCGGCGTACTTGGCCTTGAACGCGGCGATGGCGGTGAACCAGGGCTTGAGCGAACTGTCGAAGGAGAGAAGCCTGGCCTGGAAGTACGCCCTCGCGTTCGAGTCGAGTTCGGAGAGATCCTCAGCCATCACCGCGGCGACAGCCGGCATGGTCTTCGGGTCGTACCACAGGTGGGGATTCGGCGTGTCATCGGGGAGTCCCAGGACGTGCTGGACGACGATGACCTTCCGCTTGGGATTCGGCGATGCGGATTCGATGTCGTTCATGAACCCGTCGTAGCCGACGCCGTTCTGCACGATCAGCTCGGCGTGGCTCACCTCCTCGGCGACACTCGTGCTCGCCTCGAACGTGTGGGGGTCGGTGTTGGGGTTGTTGAGGATGGAGGAGACCTTGACGTGTTCGCCCCCGATCTGAGAGAGCACGTTGGCGTACTCGTTCTCCGCTCCGACGGCGTTGATGACGACGGTCCGGGTGCCGCTCGCCGAGGCGGCAGAGGTCCCGCCCACGTAGAGGAGCGCAGCAGCGGCCAGGATCGTGCCGGTGACGGCACGCCTTCCCACGTGGCTCCCGGCGCCGCATGCCCACGGCGTTCTGACGGGAGAGCCATTCACGGGGAACAACATAGACTGAGACTGAGTCTCATTACAACTGAGACCCGGGACGGCTATCCTGGCGGGGATGCGCCACGCGCGCAGCCAACCGGACTGCCCAGGAACAAGAGGATCGGAGGCGGTTTTGTCCGCAGGGCACACAAAGGACGAGAGTCTGCACGAGCTCGTAGAGGTCCGGCTGCGCCGCATCGACCAGCGCTACACCCCCGGTCGACGTGCGATGGTCGAGCTCCTCGTCTCCCTGGGGCATCCGGTCAGCATCTCCGACATCTCCGTGAAGCTTCCAGACATTCCGAGGAGTTCGGCCTATCGCCACCTCGTCGACCTCCAGAGTGCGGGCGTCGTGCGGCGAATTGCCGCCAGCGACGAGTTCGCCCGATTCGAGCTCGCCGAGGACCTCACCGAGCACCACCATCATCTGCTCTGCACGATCTGTGGCCGGGTGAACGACGTGACGCCGACCCAGGCATTCGAGCGGATGGTCGCCAAAATGGTGCGGGAGTTAGCGGCCCAGCAGGACTTTCAGGCGACTTCACACGCCCTCGATGTCATCGGTCACTGCTCGAACTGCAAATGAGGCATACAGGTCGGTGATTGGGACCCCGTCTGAGCAAAGCGGGGGAATTCGCTGCAGATTGAAGCCTTTTCGGGCAGGGCTTCCTCTTCGCCCGAGCGCTTGCGCCCGACGAGGTTGAGGCGTTCTTCGAGCCGGCCAACGATCCGGCCGTCGTCTGAACAGCCCCGGCGGGCATCGCAGCTGGGTATTGCCGCGGCGGCGTCCCCATCACGTGGTCATGGACGTCTCCAGTACCTCGTCGGTGTGTTGGCCGAAGCTCGGCGCCGGGCCTCTGGGTCGGACCATTCGATGATCGCTGTGCAACGGGGAGCCGGGTAGACGCAGGTTGCGCCCGTGGAAGGGCACGTCGGCGAAGAATCTCCGCTGGCCCAGATGGGGGTCGACGGCGAGCTCGGGCGGTCCAAGCACGGGGAAGGCCTCCAGCCCGGCCCCCTGGAGCTCACTCGTCACGTCGCCGGCGTCGCGCAGAGCGGTGTACGAACCGATCAGGCCCTCGATGGCGGCCTCGTCCATGGGCGAGGCCGACGCGAGCTGCGCAAGAGCGGGAAGGCCGGCCACCGCTGCGAATCGCTCGAGTTCAGAGCGGTCTTGGAGCCTGATGGCGACCCACGTGTCGGCGCCCCGGGAGGGGAAGACTCCCTGGGTAGCTCCGGATCTCGACCTGTTTCCCACGCGGCGCAGCGGCTGATCGGAGGTCGATGCTGCGAGCAGGTCTTCGCCGCTCATGGTGGTGTACACCTCCAGTTGGGAGATGTCGAACCAGCCTCCGGTCCCGGTCTCGGCGCGTTCGCGCAAGCCCCGGAGCGCGGCGAGCGCACCGGCCAGGCCGGCCGCTCCATCTGGGAGAGTGTGACCCAGTCGGAGCGGCTCTCCTCCGGCGTATCCGGTGCGCGCCTCGATGGATGAGGCTGCTTCGATTGTCGGCCCGTAGGACCTTCGTTCCGACCACGGTCCGCTGCTACCGAAGCCGGAAAGGGACACGTAGACGAGGCTCGGGTGTGATCGACAGAGGTCGGAGGGACCGAGCCCGAAGCGGTCCATCACCCCGGGGCGGGAGTTCTCGACGAGGACGTCGGCCACCCCGGCCAGTCGGCGCGCGGCGACTTGGTCGCGCGGGTCGGTCAGGTCGAGCACGACGCTCTGCTTGTTCCGATTCATCTTCAGATGGAACAGGTGCATCACGAGTGCCAAGGTGTCCGACGTCTGGGGGTCCACGTCCACCCTCGAATATGGACGCTCTATCCATATGACATTCGCCCCGAGGTCCGCCAACCATCTCGTTGCGCTCGGACCGGCCCAGAACGCGGTGAAGTCGAGGACCACCAAACCGGCCAGCGGCAACCGGTCCGAACGTGCCGGGGTCGTGGGTCGACCATCGTGGTGCTGCCGCTGGCTGGGCGAGAACCGCATCGCCTCCGGGACCGGATTGCCGGGCATTCGAGCCCGGGGCAGTCCCCCTTGGGGGTGGTCCCAGAAGCGACGGTAGTCGAGTTGGGGGTTGGAGAGAACGTCGGATGGTCCAGCGACCTTGGCGGCAGCCACACCGTGTGCCCGGAGGATGTCGACGACCGCGTCCGCATCGTGGCCGCTGAGGAACGCATCGATCTCTGCATCGAATTCGTCTCGGTGGTCCCACCGTGCGTTCTTGTCGCAGTATCGCGCGTCCGTGATCAGGTCCGCCCGCTCTATCGCCATGGCAAATCGGTCGAACTCGGAGTCTGTCACCACGCCCAGCGACACATGCCCGTCGCGGCAGGGACGCACGACGAGCGGATACGTCTCGGTGTACCTGCCGGTGCGTTCGCGGACGATGCCGAGTGCCAGACGTGAGAACGTCGACTGGTGGACGCTCAGCATGGACTCCATGGTGCTGATGTCGACGTGCTGGCCCTCCCCCGAGCGACGACGGAGGTGCAGGGCCGCCTCGGCGGCGATTGCGGCCGTGTACCCACCGATGTAGCCGCAGAGGTTCTCGGGTCCGATCAGTGGCTCTCGATCAGGTTCACCTGTGATCGCCAGGTAGCCGCCCGCCGCCCACGCGGCGAGGGGCCCGCCCCGAAAGCTCGCATAGGGGCCGGTTGTCCCGAACGTGCTCGTCGTGACGTGCACGCAGGTGCTTGGCAGCGCTTCCACCACGGAATCCGAGGCCAGTCCCGCGTACCCACCGTGGTCGAACGTGGAGAAGACCACGTCGTCCCCGGCGACGAGCGACAGCAAGTCTTCGGCGCTGGAGCAGGTCACGAACTGCTTGTGCGCATTTAGGTAGATGTCGAGTGGTGCGGGACTTCCGGCAGGGGCGGAGGGTCCTGCGCGTTGGACCGGCCGCAGGACCGTCATCCCCGACATCGCCAAGAGCTTCGCCGCAAACCTCCCGTCGACGTCGCAGCTGATGTCGAGTACTTTCAACGATGACTCCCCGGAAGCGTCCCGTCGTCGGCAAGGACGCCAGGTGTCTCCCAGCCCGCCGCATGTCGTGCCTGCGCAACGAGAGGCAGGTTGAACTCACGTTTGATCGACGCGATTCCGGACGCTGGGAGAGCGACGAAGTCGCGGGCGATTCGCAGCGCTTCCGACAGGAGCTCGCCAGGGGCAATGACCCGATTGACGAGCCCGAGCCGGAGAGCCTCGTCGGCCTCGACGTGCCGGCCCGACATCAACAGTTCCTTCGCCACCGCTCGCGACATCAGGTGCGGCCACACGAGCTGGCACGCGGGTGAAGCGGGCAGCCCGTACTTGACGTGGGGCTCGGAAACGTAGGCTCCCTCGGCGATCACCACGATGTCGCTGAGGGCCAGCAGGGCGGCCCCGAAACCAACAGCCGGGCCGTTGACCGCGGCGATAACGGGAACATGCAGCTCGAGCATGCACCGCAGTAACTCCCGATTGATGTCCGACAGCTCCTCTTGGAGTACCTGGTTCCCCGCCGCCAGCTCTCGAAGTAGCGAGAGATCGCCTCCGGCGCAGAAGGCCCTCCCAGAGCCGGTGAGTACCACGGCGCGGGTGTTCTGATCGGCCTCAATTGAGGCGAAGCGCTCGAGCAGCAGTCGCTGCATGGCAAGGTCGGCGGCGTTCAACTTCGAGGGCCGGTTCAGCGTCACGATGCGAATATCGCCTCGCGCCTCCATGCATACGGGTTCGTTGGGCATCGTAGGGCCAACGATAGGGGATCCGGTGAGGGGGCGAGGCAGACGGATGGCGTCGTTAGGAGATGCCGGCGATGGCGGGGACGACCACCTCGTCGCCGCCCCACGGCGTCACCAGTTCGCTTCCCTGCCGAAACCGGTCAGGAAGCGCGTCGGTCACACGCCAGGTGGCGGCCAGGCGTCCCATGCCGACGTCCAGGGCACAGTTGAGCCCGATCTCGACGAGCTCGCCCTCGGTGAAGTACTGCCGCAGGTCGTCGTAGACCGCGTCGTCGATGGCAAGGTGGTTGGTGGCGAAGAAGTCGGCAAAGCGAAGAGCGGCGCGCTCGGCCGGCGAGAGGTCCTCGGACTCCTGCGGCTTCTCGAGCGAGCACACGAGGTCCTCATCCACCCCGTCCTCGACCGCGTTCGCGTAGCGGATGGCCATGCAGCTCCTGCACTGGTTGTGGAAGGCGATGCGCAGCCGGATCAGCTCAATCAGACGGGGCGACAGCGTGCCCGACGTGTTGATCGCACTCATCGCCATGCCTATCGCGGCGGAGATCTCCGGGCGGTGCGCCGTGATGCTGGCGAGCGTCTGCTGGGTGCGGGCACCACGATCGTCGGTTGGGGCGTCCCAACCCATGTCGACTCCACGTATACGCGCCACCGCGCCCCCTCCTGCCCCGGCTTGGACTACCTGTTTTCAGACTAGCGGATCAACGTCGAGCGCCCATCGCCCGCCGCAACGCTTCGTTCGGCCGCTCGGGCAGTTGGTCGAGCGGCCGGCTGATTTCGTCGACCGTCGGCCCGACATGGCTCGCCAGAGGCCTCAGTGCCTCCAGGTCGAAGTTGAAGAGGCGTGCCGCATTCTCCGAGAGGACCCGGTGTAGTTCAGCGGGTTCGGTGCCGGCGAAGATCGCCCGGAGGTTCTCCCGGCTGAATGGGTAGGTGCCTTCGTCGTGGGGGTAGTCCGACCCCCACATGATCCGGTCGGTCCCCAGCCGGGCGATGGCCTGCCGATCGGCCTCACTGGGTATCGACAGTCCGAGCCAGCAGTTCTGCGAGAAGTACTCGGTTGCCGAACGAGGTAGGAGGTCCTCCTGGCTGAATCGCATCTCGCCGATGGCGCCCGTGCGGACCGTGTCCAGCGTTGCGTCGAGCCGGTCGAGCATGGGGGGGAGCCAGGCGCAGCCCATCTCTGTCATGACGAACTTGAGCCTTGGGTGTCGTTCGAAGACTCCAGAGAGCAGCAGGTGCACGAACGGCCGCTCCGAATAGAAGGAAACCTCGGCCATATACAGCAGTTGGGACACCGCTCGGCTGCCGTAGTTGGGGCACCCGATGCCGCCGTGGCTGTGCACGGGAACCTCGAGCTCTTCGCACAGATTCCAGAGCGGCTCATAGCACGGGTCGTGCAGTGGCTTCACCCACGTCACATCGGGCGGTATGTTGGGGAGGAGGATACCGCCGCGGAGCCCGTGCTCCTGTATCCACCGGACGTCGGCCATGGCGTCGTCCACATCGTTGAGGAAGATCTGGCCGATGCCAGCACGTCGCTCCGGGTACTCGTTGCACCAGTCCACCAGCCAGCGATTGTGCGCACGGATCCCGGCCAAGCGGTGCTCGTACGCGTCGGGCGGTGGCGGTGGTGCGAAGAGGACGAAGCTCGGGAAGAACGGAGGCACCGTGTTGGGGAACAGCACCTCGGCCACGATGCCGTCGGCCTCCTGCTGCGAGTTGCGCATGTCGCTGTCCCAGTTGCGCAGCCGGCGCTGGTCGCCGAGGTCGCGGAACGGGTTCTTGTACCTGCCCCGCCAGTCGTCGAAGTCTTGCAGGTATGCGGGGTCGAGGTACTCCCGGTACTGGGCGTGGCTGCCCCCGGCATGGCAGTCGGCTGAGATGATCGTCAGGTGTTCGCTGCCCTCGGAGCGGTCACCGACGGGTGCGTCACGTGTCGCTGACATCGCAGAACCCTCCGTTCATCGCTCGACGAGGCTCGAGGACAATTCATCGAACGGCGCAATCTTAGAGAAACAAAATCCCGCCGTCGTCCCGCTCGGCATCGGGCGGAAAGGACCGGACTCCGTAAAGTGGTGCAGTGGCCGGTGGCCGAGCCAGGGCGGTACGCTCCGTGAGGGCCCGGTATGCAGGGACGCAAGGGAGGGGGCAGAGGGTATGGCCGAGCCGTCGGGGGGCATCCTGCGCTGGCCGGACGGATCGCTGTCCGAGAGCCAGCTCCACGCGCTCGTCGGTCCGGGGGCCCCCTTCGAGCTCGTCGAGGAGATCGTTTCGGGCGCACCACTGTGCGTATTCGCCCACAGGCACCACACCCTCGGGGAGGTTCTGCGATCGGCGGCCGATCGATTTGGCGAACAGCCCTACGTCATCTTCTCCGATCGGGAGTTCAGTTTCTCCTCAACGGCGACGACGGTGGCGTCGGTGGCCCGCCAACTCGAGAGCCGCTATGGCGTGGGCAAGGGCGACCGGGTCGCGTTGGCCTCGGCCAGCTGCGCCGAGTATGTGATCACCCTATGGGCGGCGATCTCGCTCGGAGCCGTCGTCGTCGCCCTGAACGGCTGGTGGACCGGTTCTGAGATGGCGCACGCCGTGGAGCTGACCACGCCGCGGGTGGTCTTCGGCGACCGACGGCGGCTCGAGCGGCTGGCGGGGCGCCACGTCGATGCCGCGACGGTAGGTGTGTTCGAGGAAGGTGCCGTCGACCTCGACCCGGGCGCCGGCGAAGACCTTCCTGACGTCGTTGTGGGTGAGGACGAGCCGTG
>Ga0302324_100003481_pt1 | contig 35492 bp, 32 predicted proteins | sample Palsa_T0_1_FD_201949 | JGI IMG/M metagenome (GOLD analysis project Ga0302324, IMG submission 201949) | Peat permafrost microbial communities from Stordalen Mire near Abisko, Sweden - Palsa_T0_1 | ecosystem: Environmental > Terrestrial > Soil > Palsa > Peat permafrost | place: Sweden: Abisko...
CGAGCCGGTTTCTGCGCTTGACGTCAGCGTGGGGGCGCAGATTATCAATCTGCTGCGCACGCTTCAGCGTGAACATGGGCTGACGTATCTATTTATCAGCCACTCTATGCCGCTGGTGCGATATCTTTCGACCCGGATTGCGGTGATGGAACGAGGCCGTCTGGTGGAGACGGGCGAGGCCGAGGAGCTATGCGCAAGGCCCAGAGAAAGGTACACGCGGCAACTGCTGGCGGCCACGCCGGAGTTGCCCGTTCTCTGATCCAGAGTTTTTGGCCCTACTGTGGTGCGAACCTCTGTGGCACCCACCCTTCGCAAGTGCGCGAAGGATGGGGCACCCGTATCGAGCATTCACCAACCGAGTATTCATCAACTTAGTTGGGTTGGGCCGGATTTGCGGGCTTGTCCGGTGGAGCGGTTGGAGATGTGGACGCCGGAGGCGGCGGAGTTGGAGCGCCTGATGGCTTGTCGGAGTTCGGAGCCACGGTTGGGGCTGTGGGATCGTTAGGTTTCGCGCCGGAGGCAGGCGCAGGCGGCGTTGCGGGCAGGGTGGTGGCCGGCGCCGAAGGCGCGCCTGGAGTTCCACCGGGACGAGGAGATCCGGGTTGGCCTGGTCTGGGCGGCATTGGCCGTCCGCCGGGCGCTCCCGGCATTCCTTGCATGCCCTGGGGCATGTCGGTTACGTCCAGGAGCTCGATGTCAAAGATGAGATCGGATTTGGCCGGAATCACGGGCGGTCGTCCCGTTTCTCCATAAGCCAGCTGGTAGGGGATGAAGAGGCGGCGCTTGCCGCCTACTTTCATGCCCGCGAAGCCTTGATCCCATCCCGGAATGACGCCGCGCCGGCCTTGCGGAAACTCGATTGGCTCGGCATGTGGCTCGCCCATGACTGGCTTTCCGTCAGGACCCATGACCACTTTGCCGTCTTTATCGCGCTCGGGCGTGCGACGCTCGTAGGAGGAGTCGAACTTTTTGCCGTCCGCGGCCAGCCAGCCGGTGTAGTGGACTTTGTAGAGCTTGCCCGGCTCGGCAAGGGCTCCAGTGCCGAGCTTGACATCCTGGTAACGGAGCGCGAAGGCGATTCTGAGCACGCCGCGGGCCGGTGGAACGCCGGGCGGTAGCTTGATCGCGGATGAGGTCGCTGTTGCCGGCTTCTTTGCGGTCGCGCCTGGAGTGCTGACGGCGGGTTTGGGCGTGGAAGGTGTTTGAGCAATTGCCGGAAGCAGTGGAGCAGCGAGGGCAAACAAGAGAGCGATTCGTTTCATAGAGGCTTCAAGACTCCGAAATGGCATTCTCCGGGAGTTTATCAGGTGGGATTGAATAGGAGATGAGCGATGGAGGCCGTTGCAGTAGCCATGCTTTACCGTGGGGCGCGAGAATTTGGTTCTGTTCAACTGGATTAAGCCTTTAGAGTGAGGTATGGATTCCTCATTTCTTCATATTTTGCAGCTTGCGTGGCTGCCGGTGGCGTCCTTTCTGGCTGGGGCGCTGAATACCATTGCGGGCGGCGGCTCGTTTCTTTCTTTGCCGGCTCTTTTGAACGCGATGAAGGGCAGCGGTGTGGGGTCTGTTTCGGCGCAGGCGACTAACAACGTGGCCTTGTGGCCGGGGCAGCTCGCCTCTGTTTTTGCTTATCGCGACGATCTGAAGGTTCATGCCAAGCGGCTGCTGCCGCTGAGCATTTCTTCGCTGGTGGGCGGGCTTGCAGGAGCGTGGCTGCTGCTGATTACTCCGAACAAGCGCTTTCTTTATCTGCTGCCGTGGCTGCTGCTGTTTGCCGCAGTAATGTTTGTGCTGAGCGAGCCGCTGGGGCGTTGGCTGACGACGCGAAGAGACGCTCATCGTTCGGACTTCTGGCTGATTGTGGGCATGGCGGTGGTTAGCTGCTATGTGGGCTACTTTGGGGCGGGCGGCGGATTTCTGGTGATGGCCCTGTTCGGCCTGTGCGGCGTGACCAATATCCATGAGATGAATGCATTGAAGGTGGTGACGGCGGCGGTTTCGATCGGCATCGCGGTGTTCTGGTTCATCTGGAACGGCAAGGTGGTTTGGGCGTACTGCTGGCAGATGGCGATTCTGGCGGCGATTGGCGGCTACATTGCGGCCCGCTATAGCAAGCGCCTGAATCAGAAGATTATGCGCAGGCTGGTGGCGGCGATCGGATTTGTGACTGCGGCTTACTTCTTCTGGCACGCCTACGGGCCGAAATCCTGAGCGGCGAAATGGGTAGAATTGAGCTAGATGCTTGGTATTGTGATTTTGGCGGGAGTTCCGGCTGGTTGGGCTGGATTTGGTTCGATTGACTGGCGCTTGCCCTGGCTGATCGTCGCGACTTTTCTGGGTGGTGCGCTTAATGCCGTGGCCGGCGGAGGGTCGTTTCTTACCTTTCCTGCGATGCTGGCTGTGGGCCTGGGGCCGATTCAGGCGAATGCTACCAATACCGTTGCGATGTGGCCGGGGCAACTTACTTCGATTGCCGGGTATCGCGATGAGGTGAGGAAGCACAAGCGACTGGCAGTGAAGATGGCCCTTGCTGGGCTGGTGGGTGGCTCGGTCGGGGCGATCATCCTGCTGAATACGCCGGCTACTACTTTTATTCAGTTGGTGCCGTGGCTGCTGCTGTTTGCGGCGGTTGTGTTTGCGGTGAGCGATCCGGTGATGAAGTATTTGCAGCGCAGGGCACAGACACGGGCAACGGCGCGCGGTGTGGTGGCGGTGGAATCGGCGGAAGTCAAGGCGGAACGAAACTACTGGCCGCTGATTGTGGCTACGGTTTTGATCTGCTTCTACATTGGTTATTTCGGCGCAGGCGCGGGTTTTCTGATCATTTCGCTGCTTTCGGTATTCGGATTTCAGGATCTGAATGAGATGAATGCGATGAAGGTGGTTTCCACCACGATGGCTAATGGAATGGCCTGCATTCTGTTTGCCTTCAGCGGCAAGGTGGAGTGGCGTTTTTGCCTGGCGGCGATGGTGACTTGCGCTATCGGAGGCTATCTTTCGGCGCGGATTTCGCAGCGGCTCGATCCGCGTTTGTTGCGCGCGATGGTGGTTGTGATCGGTCTGGGCATGGCGGGTTATTTTTTCTGGATAAATCACAAGTAATGTGGTCTTCGCTGTGCCGGCGCTTGGCCGCGCTGGCTGAGGCCAAGCTGGATCAGGCAGAATAGAAGTATGAGCCACGAGGGGATTCGCTTTCTTTCCAAAGAAGAACAGGAGCGCCAGGAGCGTGAGGACCGGCGCGGGAGCGGTCTTTCGAAGGCAGCGCTGACGCCGGCCAAGGTAAGAGTGCTCAAGACCGAAGGCACGGGCATGGAGATCGACTGGGAAGACGGCCACAAGAGCAACTGGAACTTTGCCTGGCTGCGCAACGCCTGCCCCTGTGCTACTTGCGTTGAGGAGCGGCAGGTTCAAGGGCGTGAGCCGGGTGAGCCTAAGCCGCAGCCGAAGCAACTGCTACAGATGTATGAGCCTCCGGCGCGGCCGGCGAGCGCTCATGCTGTCGGGCGATACGCGATCCAGTTCAATTGGCAGGATGGGCACTCCAGCGGGATTTATTCGTGGGATTTTTTGCGGCGGCATTGCCAGTGCGCTGAGTGCCGGGCGACTCGAACCTCCTAAAGGAAATCTGATTGCAGGGAGTGGTCGCAAACATCGGTGAAGGCGATTGCGACGTGAGGCTGTTTGCGCTTCTATACTGGGATTCTTGAGGATAATCGGCGATGAGTGCGGGCGTATCGATGGAAGAAGTGGAGCGGGTGGCGGAACTCGCCAATCTGGATCTGGCTGCGGACGAAAAACCGCGGATGCAGCGGGATCTGAATGCGATTCTGGAATATGTGGCGCAGTTGGGCGAGTTGGATACCGCTGGAATCGAACCTCTGGCGCAGGTGAGCGACCTGCTGGATGCGGGCGCCGACGCCGGGGATGGAGCGGAGTTGCGACTGGATGGGCTGCGGCCCTCCCTGGAGCGGACGCTGGTGATGGCAGAGGCTCCGGATACGGATGGGACTTTTTTCAAGACGCCTAAGGTGATTGAGAGATAGGGATTAGGGAACAGAAATCTGGTATGACAGAGACTAGTTTGAGTTCAGAGAGTTTGGTGGAGAAGCCGGAGACGATTGCCGTGCTGCGCGAGGGGATCGTCGCGGGTTCGATCAGCGCTGTGCAACTGGCTGAGGAGTATTACGCGCGGATCGCAACGCACAATCCGCTGCTGAATGTGTATCTTTCGCTGACCAGGGAGCGGGCGCTGGAGCAGGCCGGGCTTGTGGATGAAGCCGCGGCCAAGGGCGATGCTTTGCCTCCCCTGGCGGGTATTCCCGTGGGCGTGAAGGATGTGCTGGTGATGCAGGGCGCTCCGTCTACCGCTGGGTCGGCGATTTTGAAGGGCTATCACCCGCCGTATGACGCGACTGCCGTGGCTCGGCTGAAGGCTGCCGGGGCGGTGGTGCTGGGCAAGATCAATTGCGATGAATTTGCGATGGGCTCGTCGAATGAGAATTCGGCGTATGGTCCGGTGCGCAATCCGGTGGACACGGAACGGGTTCCGGGTGGGTCGAGTGGCGGGTCTGCCGCTGCGGTTGCGGCGAATCTGGCTGTGGCTACCCTGGGGACAGATACGGGCGGATCGATTCGGCAGCCGGCGAGTTTTTGCGGTGTGGTGGGTGTGTTGCCGACGTATGGGCGAGTTTCGCGGTTTGGGCTGATTGCGTTTGCTTCTTCGCTGGACCGGGTGGGGCCTTTTGCCGGTAATGTCCGCGATGCGGCGGAGGTGCTGGGTGTGCTGGCGGGGTATGACGCGAACGACGCGACCAGTTCGAGGCTGCCGGTGGAAGATTACGCTGCGGAGTCGGACAAGGATGTTGCGGGTTTGAAGATTGGCGTTCCTGAGGAGTATTTCGCGGACGGCCTGGACCCAGAGGTGCGCTCGGCGGTGGAGTCAGGGATTGCTTCGCTGGAGGCGGCCGGTTGCACGATCAAACGGATCAGCCTGAAGCATACGAAATACGCGATTCCGGTGTATTACCTGGTGGCTACGGCTGAGGCCAGCGCCAATCTGGCCCGGTTTGACGGGGCGCGCTATGGGCATCGTTCCGCGCAGGCCACGAATCTCTCTTCGATGTACAGGCTTTCGCGCGAGGAGGGTTTTGGCCCCGAGGTCAAGCGGCGCATTCTGCTGGGTACGTATGCGCTGAGCGCAGGGTATTATGACGCGTATTACAAGAAGGCGCAGCAGGTGCGGCGTTTGCTGGCTGAGGAGTTCCTGACTGCGTTTGCCGGCGTGGACGCTATCGTTACGCCGACTGCGCCGACTGCGGCATTCAAACTGGGCGAGAAAACGGATGATCCCCTGGCAATGTATCTGGCGGATATCTATACGGTGACGGCGAGCCTGGCGGGGATTTGCGGGGTAACGGTGCCTTGCGGGGCGACTGCGGCTGGCTTGCCGGTGGGGATGCAGGTGCTGGCACCGCATTTCGGTGAGTCGGTGGCGTTTCGCGTGGCTCGGGCGGTTGAGGCGGCGCAGGCCAAGTAAGGGCGGGTTTTCTTCCAGGGCTGAAAGCTAGTACTATCGTTGCCAACATGCCCTTTCATTTGAGATGTGCACTCTTGCCTGCTTTGCTGGCTGCGGGAGCTGTGTTTGCTGCTCCCGCCTATGCTGTTACGCCGCCGAAAAAACCGCATGTGGTGGTGCTGGGATCGGTGAAACAGGTTCCGTATTCGAAGGCGGGCGATCCGGCTGGGGCTGCTCCAGGTGAGACTGCGCTTAAGACGCGGGCGCTGCTTGTGGATGGCCGGGTGAGCGAGTGGACGACCGGCGATGCTCACGACGTAACGGATCGCAGTTTTGTGGTGAGGCGGGCGCTGCGGATTAACGATACTTTGCCGGGCGATGCGGCAAAGGAGCAGCCGGGTACGGCAAAGGCGATTGCCGAACGCCAAGCAGAGCATTGGGTTTGGCAGCGGGGGCCGTGGCTGCTGGTGGACCGCTTGACGGGGCGCGTGACGCCATTGAAGTTGCCGGATTATGATGCTGGAGCGAGCCAGGTGGCGTGGTTTCGAGACTACGCGGCTTATTGCGGCGTGACCTCGACGGGCAAGAGCCTGTATGCGGTCGTGGCGCAGGTTGGAGTGCGCAAGCCGGCGCTGGTCAAGAAGCTGGCGGCTTACGATGTTGAGAATCATCCATGGCCGGTTTGTGGGCTGCCGGAGTGGCAGCGGGAGCCGCTGCAGGTTACTTTTCACCCGGCGGGCCGGGACGCGGCTGGCTTCGATCTGGTGGGTGGGTCGGCGGCGTTGGTGGAGGGTGATGAAGATGCTGAGGGTGAGAAGAAGCCGTGAGCGTTCTAAAGGACTATAAAAAGCTGTAGGCAGAAAGCGTCCCGGCTTAGTCGCTAAGAACGTGGCGAAGACCGGGTATCGCTTCGGTGGTTGCGAGGAAAGTTTACGAGTATGGAAGGCTTTGACGAGTTGTTGCGGAAGGCGGAAGTGGCGCACGGGCATCTTTGCGCTGGGCAGATTCTGGGGGTGCGGATGGCGCTGCTGGCCTGCCGGCGGCTTGATGTGGACGATCCGCGAGGGGTGGATCGCAAGAAGCTGGTGAGCTTTGTGGAGATTGACCGTTGCGCTACGGACGCGATTGGGCTGGTGACGGGATGCAGGCTGGGCAAGCGGGCGCTGAAGTTTCGCGACTGGGGCAAGATGGCGGCGACTTTTGTGAATCTGGCTAATGGGCGGGCGGTGCGGATTGTGGCTCTGGAGAATTCGCGTGAGCTTGCCCGGCAGCGGTATCCCGAGATTGAAAGCAAAGGGCAGCAGCAGATGATGGCGTATCGCGAACTGAGCGACGAGGAGCTGTTTCGCGAGCAGTGGGTGACGGTGGAACTACCTGCACGGGAGATGCCGGGTTACAAGGGCGAGCGAGTGACCTGTGCGGAATGTGGCGAGGGAGTGAATTTTGACAGGTTTGTGGGGCGGATGGGCAGTGACGGATTGGTGCGACAGCTGTGTTTGAGTTGCGCCGATCCCGGGTTGCGATATTGGCGTCCAGCGGTAGAATGAGGCTTTGAAATGGTGGTCGGCGGCCCGCCCACCTCTCAAAATCGAGAGGTGAGGCACCCGATTTCACAGATTATGGGCAGTTTTGTTCGTTTGCCTGAGTGGTTTGCTAGACTGGTTGCGATGCTTTGGCAGCGGGAATGACGCAGGAATTTTGCGGACGCCTGGGAATCACGGCAGGATTCAAGGCATTTGTTGAAAAGAAGCGGTGTCGAAAAGGAAGCAGAAGGTAGTCGGGCTGCAGCTGCGGGATAGCAGACGAGCGGCGAGCGACAGGCCTTGATTGTCAGGGACGGGGATTCACCTCAGCCGCTCCCGACGGACTATTCCCGGAGACAGGAATTCAGTTGAGGGCAAGGCGGGTTTTGCGGCTGCGCGCGCCTCAAGTCGGAATCAAGTCTGGGCTTTTTGTGCCGGACAGATAAAGGAAGTGTGTGTTGGATCGATTTTTGACGATGTTGGCTGTACCGGGATTTGGCGGAGGATCTGGATTTTCGCTGCTTCTGCCGGTGCTGATGATTGGCGTGGTGTATCTGATGATGATTCGCCCGCAGCAGAAGAAGCAGAAGATGTGGACACAGATGCTGGCTGAGTTGAAAACCGGTGATCGGATTACGACGACGGGCGGAATTCGAGGAACGATTCTGAACCTGAAAGATGACTCGCTGATTATTCGCGTGGCGCCGGATGGAATCAAGATTGAGGTGGTGAAGAGCGCAATTGCGTCGGTCACAACCCAGGAAGAAGGCAAGTAGCGACGGGCTGAGCTTGGCCCAGAGCGTACGGACTTTAAGACTATGAAGAAGAATCTCAACGGCAAAATTGCAACTATCTTTGGCGTGCTGCTGGTTTGCCTGTTCGGCATTTTTGGCATTCCGCATGGCGTGACCGGAACGGCGCTGCTCAACGCGATTACGCAGCGCATTCATCTAGGGCTGGATCTGCAGGGTGGCGCTCACCTGATCTTGCAGGTGGTCGTCAACGATGCTGTCAATGCGGAGACCGACAACACGGTGGCGCGCGTCCAGCAGGATCTGCAGACCTTCAAGCTGCAAGGCTTGGTGACCAAGCCGGATCCGACTGCGAATCCGCAGATCATCAAGATCACAGGAATCGATGTCGGGAAGGCCAGTGATGTTCGCAACGATCTGGCGGACCACTTCGGCACGCAGTATGACATCGCGGGCAGCGCGGATAACTCCGTAACGCTGACGATGAAGCCCTCTGAACTGCTTGCTCTGAAGACGAAGACGGTGAATCAGGAGATCGAGACGATTCGCACTCGCGTGGACAAGCTGGGCGTCAGCGAACCGGTGATTGCGCCCTACGGCCTGGGCGATTACCAGATCCTGGTGGAGCTGCCGGGCGTGAGCGATCTGAATCGGGTGCGCGATATTATTCAGTCTACTTCGCAGCTATCGGTGCATGAGGTGGAGGGTAATTCGCAGGGCTACGCCAGCGACCAGGAGGCTCTGGCCAGCGTGGGCGGTGCGCTTCCGCCGGATCAGGAATTGCTGCACGGGGATAGCCAGGGGCTGGAGTCGGATGGGCAGGATCGTGTCTTTCTGGTGAAGCGGGTGTCGATTGTCGGCGGCCTGGATTTTCGTGACGCTAGCGCCATCGGCGTGAATGATACAGGCAAACAGGGCGTGAACTTTGTGCTGACCAATGCGGGCGGAGAGAAGTTCTACGATTACACCTCGGCGCACATCGGCAGCTACATGTCCATCGTGCTTGGAGACCGGGTGAAGAACGTCGCGGTGATCAAGGGCGCGATCCGGGATCAGGGTCAGATTGAGGGGCAGTTCAGCAAGCAGCAAATTGACGATCTCTCGTTCACGCTGCGCACTGGCGCTCTGCCCGCGAGCATCAACTATATTGAAGAGCGCACGGTGGGAGCTTCGCTGGGAGCGGATTCGATCAAGCAGGGAGTTATCGCTGCCGTTGCAGGCATGTTAGCGGTGATGATATTCATGCTGATCTATTATCGCGGGTCGGGAATCAATGCAGATCTTGCGTTGTTTCTGAACCTTGTAATCCTGCTGGGTTTCATGGGCTTCAGCCAGGCGACACTTACCCTGCCGGGCATTGCTGGTGTCATTCTGACCATTGGTATGGGCGTCGACTCCAATGTGCTGATCTTTGAGCGCATTCGTGAAGAGATACGCGCCGGCAAGGGGCCGGCGCAGGCTGTGGATCAGGGTTTTGCTCATGCCTGGATCACGATTGTGGATACCCACGTTACGACCATTGTTTCCGCGGCCATTCTATTCATGTTTGGTACCGGGCCGGTGAAGGGATTTGCTACGACGCTGGTGTTTGGCCTGCTGGCAAATCTATTTACCGCAGTGTTTGTTTCGCGAGTAATTTTTGATTCGCATGTGAATCACAAGCTGGTGGGACAGAAGCTTTCGATTTAGCAAGCTGGCGGGAGAGCAAGTTAGCGGATTTGCTGACTTGCTGCAGGCCATTGGGAAGGTAAAGGAATCGTGGAACTTTTTCGCAGTGTAAATGTGGACTGGCTGGGGAAGAAATGGTATTTCCTCGGCTTCTCATTGATCTTCAGCGTAGCCGGTGTAATTTCGATGGGCGTGCATTGGGCGCACATCGGCAGCCCGGTGCCTCTGGGCGTCGACTTCAAGGGTGGAACGCAGGTTCAGGTGCAGTTTCAAAATGCGCCTGACGCGAACGCAATTCGCCAGGCGACCGATGCTGCCGGCATCAAGGATGCAACCATAGCGACCATCGACGCGCCCGAGAAGCGCGAGATGCTGATCAGCCTGCCGACCCCCAGCGACACGTCGCTGGACACCGGTCGCAGGGAGATCGTGGACGCGCTGCAGGCGCACTACAACAACCCGATCGTAAGCACCAGCGTGCAGGTGGTGGGGCCTACGGTCGGCCATCAACTGGAGAAGCAGGCTTTTCTGGCGACGATTTACTCGCTCATCGGGATGCTGATTTACCTGTGGTTTCGGTTTGAGTTGATCTATGGCGTAGCGGCGGTGGTTGCAGTCTTTCACGATACGCTCATCACCGTTGGCTTCTTTGCGATGTTCAACAAGGAAGTGAGCCTGACCGTGATTGCGGCCATCCTCACGCTGGTGGGTTACTCGATGAACGACACCATTGTCGTCTTTGATCGCATTCGCGAGAATCTGCGCCTGTCGCGGCGCGAGGCGCTTACCGATGTTGTGAACCGGAGCATCAACCAGACGCTGAGCCGGACGGTTCTCACTTCTGGTCTGACTTTCCTCACAGTCCTGGCCTTGTTTGTCTTCGGCGGAGAGGTGCTCAATGGCTTCTCGTTTGCCCTGGTGGTTGGCATTTTGATCGGCACTTACTCTTCCATCGCCGTTGCGGCTCCTATGCTTGTGGCTTATCAGGATTGGCGCGCCAGCAAGGGCAAAACAGCAGTCTTGCCGGCTGGCAAGAGGAGCAAAGGCTGAGCGGTGGCCGATCTCGCATGGCTGCAAATGAATGAGGCAGACAGCTGCGGTTGCACTGATTTCGAAGCATGTTTTGCAGGTGTACGGTTGTTCTGATATAGGTGGAACACACTTGTGTTGGCCCAGAACGGTACGGTCAGGGAAGCCGGGAACATTCTTCCGGACTCCGGTGTCTAAATAGGAAGAGAACTCAACACCAGATTCGAGGTCGGCCATGTTTGAAGATTCAACGTTCGAATCCAGCAATCGGATCAAGAAGACCAACTGGTGGATAGTCGCCACAACGGTGGTCAACCTGGCCATCCTGACGGTTGCAATCCTGATCCCGCTACTTGATCCTGAAGCGCTGCCCAAGGCGGCTCTGGCAACCTTGCTGGTGGCGCCACCGCCACCCCCCCCACCCCCCCCACCTCCCCCACCAGAGGTGCACGTGGTGCAGGTAAAGCCGCAGATGATGAACAATCAGCTGACAGCTCCCACCAAGATCCCCAAAGACATCAAGATGGTCACTGAGAAGGAAGCTCCTCCGACCACCGGCTTCGGTGTTGCGGGCATGGGCGAAGGAACCGGATCTGCAGGCGGCGTGATTGGCGGCCTGTTTGGCAGCTCTACTCCCGCACCTGTTGTGAAGGTGGCTACGCCTAAGAAGATCGCGATTTCCCAAGGTGTCGCCCAGGGAAATCTGATTACGAGCCCACATCCGGTATACCCGCCGATTGCCAAGGCCGCTCGTGTTTCCGGCACGGTAGTTTTGCAGGCTACGATTTCCAAGACAGGAACTATCGAAGGCCTTCGAGTGGTCAGCGGCAACGCCATGTTGCAGCAGGCCGCTTTGGATGCTGTGCGGCAGTGGCGCTACAAGCCTTACCTGCTGAACGGTGAGCCAGTCGAAGTAGATACGACTGTCAATGTTGTCTTCAACCTGGGAGGTTGATATACATCCGGGTGATTTCCGGCTACTCTGCGGATCACCCACGCTAATGACCTGAATGTCGGCCGGCACCGGACGCATTCCATTCCCGCAGCAGCATCGCGGCAACCTTTTCCAGGCAGCAAAGAAAGTATCCCCTCAGGAGGAACGAATCAGTGATTCTCGCTCAAGTTGCACATTTCGCCTCGCACCCGGTCACCCTGGCCATGTTCCAGGATGCAGCTGCTCCCGACTTCAGCCTTTTGGGTCTTTTGGGCAACATGGGATGGCCGGCGCGCATCATCGCCTTCATCCTGTTCATCATGTCGATCTGGTCGCTGGCGGTGATGATTGATCGCTACCTGTACTTCTCGGCAGCCCGCAAGCAGTCCCGCGAGTTTGCCCCCAAGGTAGCCGGTGCGCTGAAGGACAGCAAGCTGGAAGAAGCGATCAAGATTGCCGATCGCAGCAAGAAGTCGCATCTCGCCGAAGTTGTCACCGCCGGCCTGCAGGAATTCCGCAGCACGGGTGGAGTGGTCAACGAAGATACGATCGAGAGCTCCAAGCGCGCACTGGAACGGGCTGAAGCCATCGTTCACGCCAAGCTCAAGCGCGGCCTGGGCGTGCTCGCCACCATCGGATCGACGGCACCGTTCGTTGGTCTCCTCGGCACGGTTATCGGTATTTTGAACGCCTTCCAACAGATCGCTGTGCAGAAGTCCTCGGGCATCGGCGCGGTCGCAGGCGGTATTTCAGAAGCCCTGGTAACCACGGCATTCGGCTTGCTCGTTGCAATCCCCGCCGTGATGACCTTCAACTACTTCAGTGGACGCGTGGAAGCCTTCGATGTCGAAATGGACAACTCTTCCAGCGAGTTGGTGGACTATTTCATCAAGCAGAGCCACAAGCGGTAGCATCGCGGGAAAACTGCCGAGGCGGCAGAAAACCGGTTCCGATGAGCGAGACTCTCAAGCTGGCAGCGGGAGCAAATACTTCCCTGCCAGCTCTTTCAGAGAGTAGATCAACGGGATCCGTCTCGCAGGCAAGTAGTTTTCTTTGGCAGATCACGGCCACTGATTAGATCAAAATCCATCGTAATCTGCAGGCGTGGAGCAACTACATGGGAATTTCAGTACGAAACGAAGGCGCAAAGGTCAACTCCAATATCAACGTCACACCCATGGTGGACGTGATGCTGGTGCTGCTGATCATCTTCATGGTTATCACTCCGATGCTCCAGAACAAGGTCAACATCGACCTTGCCAAGACGGACAATCCTACGTCGATGCCGGACGCGGACAAGGAAGATGCAATCGTGGTTGCGGTTACCCGCGATGGCAGCATTTTTCTGGGCCAGGACAAGGTCGCACCTAACGAATTGGGAGCCAAGGTTCGGGACAAGCTCACCGACAAGCCTGGCAAGCAGATTTTCGTTCGCGCAGATGCGCGGGCCAAGTTCCTGGATGTTGAAAATGCGATCGACGATGTTCGCTCCGCTGGTGTCGACTCCGTTGGCTTGTTGACTGAAAAGCGCACCACACCCGGCGAATAACCCGCAATCCAGCCGAGACGAATTCAGGAGTTTTGACATGGCAATGACAGGCGGAAGTGGTCCTGGAGGAATATCCTCCGACATTAACGTAACCCCTCTTATCGATGTGCTTCTGGTATTGCTGATCATCTTCATGGTCATCGTTCCAGTGGTTCCAAAGGGCCTTGACGCACTGGTACCTCAGCCGCCGAAGGATCCTCAACATCAGGAGCCGGATCAGAGGACAATCGTGGTGTCCGTGCTTCACACCAATGGCCCGCGAGCAGCTTACAAGATCAACCAGGACGACGTTGCCAGAGGCGATCTTTTGGCGCGGCTGACGGCGATTTACGCCAATCGGGCCGAGCGCATTATGTTCGTCAAAGGTGACGACGATGTCAACTTCGCGCAGATTGCAGATGTCATCGATATCGGCAAGCAGGCTGGAGTGGACCATGTCGGCATCATGACGCCTAAAATCCTCGCGGGACAGTAACGGCACCGTGCAGTAGAATGAATCGGCAATAAATGTGACAGGGCTGAGTGCGGTATCTCCCACCGTTGGCAGCCCCGCGGAGACACCAGGCGCGATACACCTGGCGACGACTCGAAGGAGAAGGAAAAGAATATGAATCGATTCGCACGATTGCCGGTGCTTGCGGCTGTTACGGTGGCTCTGATGCTTTCTTTGACCGGCTGCGACCGCCTCAAAGCCCGCGACCAGCTCAACAAGGGAGTAGAGGCATTCAAGGCTGGGAAGTATGAAGAGGCAATCACCCATTTTCAGAATGCTGAGAGACTTGACCCGAAGCTTCCGACAGCCAAGGCCTTTCTTGCTACGGCTCTTTCACAGAACGTTGTACCTGGCCTCACCACTCCGGACAATCTGAAGACGGCGCAGCAGGCTATCGATACCTTCCAGGAAGTGCTCGCGGAGGATCCCAGCGATGTCAACAGTCTCAAGGGCGTAGCCAGCCTGTACTACAACATCAAGGAACTCGATAAAGCTAAACAGTGGCAGCTGAAGGTTCTCGCGGTTGACCCCAAGGATCCGGAAGCGGCTTATACGGTAGGTTTGATCGACTGGACACAGGCCCATGCGAATCTGCTCAAGATCCTATCGCCGTTGGGCGCAGTTGACGATGGTGCTGGCAATGCGAAGGTGCTGACCAAAGGCGCCTGCACGCAGATTCAGCAGGAGAATGGGCCGCTTGTGGAGGATGGCCTGAAATATCTGAACCTGGCCATCGAGAATCGTCCCAGCTACGACGACGCAATGTCCTACCTGAACCTGATCTATCGCAAGAAGGCCGATGTGGACTGCGGAAACGACGCAGCTCGCAAGGACGATGTAGCTAAGGCAGTTGATTGGAATTCAAAGGCTATGGGCACCCGCAAGGAAAACGAAGCGAAGAAGGATAAAGGGCCGGGCGGTATCACTCTCGACTCAAATGGCAACATGAAGTAGGTCGATTCTGACTACTGGACCGGACATACAGATCGTTCAGAAAAGCCTCCTTTTGGGAGGCTTTTCTGTTGCTCGCCGATATGGTTTAAGGCTCCTGATTGAGACTGACAAAGACAAACCATCGCATAGGCTGAAAGGACAGCAGCGGCACTTTGATCGAGTCGAGCTGGGTGGGATAGCGGTGGGTTCAACTGCCTGCTGTGAATCACGTCAGGTTCGTAAGAAGCTGTCCAGCAAATCGGTGTTCGCGGAGAGCGATATGTCAAAATCGGGGCATGTGGCACTCCGAGTTAAGAAAGACTGTAAAAGGCTATAGATACAAAGTATCCCACATCAGCCGCAACGAACGCGGCAAAGATGGGGCACGGCTCTTGTGGTTCAATCGAAGATTTCAGCGAAGCATCTGAGAGATGCTGCACAATCGCTAAGAGCCGCCATCTTTGAGGATCTGTTCGGCCAGGTAGTTATGAACTTTCGCTTCGTTATAGAGCATTTCGGAGTAGGCATTGCGCAGTAACTGGGCATGATTATTGCGCAGCAACTGGCGGATACCTTCCTGCACGTTAGGATTGCTCATCTCTCTTTGGCCTGCAGGGCGCTTCTCAATGAGCAGAAAGATCTGGTAGCCAATCGTTTTTCGGCCGGGGCCGTCGCCGCTAAACATCGGTAAAGTCTCGGTGGTCTGACCGGCCTTGAGCTTATCAATAGCGGCGAAGACGGGTGGATCTGTTTTTAGCGAAGACTCAGCGACGAATCCGAGGTCGCCGCCGTTGGAACTGGTGGTTGGGTCCTCGGAAAAGCGGGTTGCAACAGACGCGAAGTCTTCGCCGTTATCGAGGCGGCCCCGCAGCGTTTGAATCTTCTTCTTGGCTTCCGCGTCGTTTCCGGCCTTGCTGTTTTGCAGATTGGTGACCTGTTTGGAAGGCTCGTTCGTGACCACGATGCGAGCCAAATGGTACTGGGGCTCAAGCAGGTCGAAGTCGTCTTTGTGAGCGTTGTAGTAGTTGCTGATCTCGGCATTGGTGATGTTGACACGGGATTCGATTTCCTTGTTGATCAGCTTCCTCCGGGTGATGTCGCGGCGGAGTTCGCGGCGCACATCCTCCAGGGTCAGATTCTTCTCCTTGAGCTGCTCGTTGAATTCCTCCTGCGTGGAGAGCGCTTTCATGTCGGTTAGCTTGGCGTCCACCTCTTCATCCGTGGCTACGAGGTTGAGCTTGGCGGCGCGCTGCTGCAGAATTTCATCCTGGATCATCTGGTGCAAGATGTTGAGCCGTTGGATTGCAGCTTCTTCCTTCGAAGGCGCCTTTACGGCGTCACCAAGACTCTGCTTGTAGGCTCGATCCACGTCGACCTGCATGATGGGCTTGCCGTTGACGGTGGCCAGCACGTCGGGCGAGGGCGCCTGGTGGCAACCGACGATGCTTATAGTGAACAATCCCGCGACGAGAAGTAATGCGGGGAAGTTGCGAATTGCCTGGACGCTTTGAGCTGACGACAACCTGTATCTCCCGGCTGGCAATACAGGCGCAGCCCTAGAGAATCAGGATAAACCCCTCGGCCCGGTGTACGAATACCACCGATCCGAGAAGCTGGAGATTTTGTTATCTTCCAAGCGTGGCGGCGGGTGGGGGCTGGGAGGCTGGCGGGGGTGGTTCAACGCCGGCGGCGCGCAGGGCGCGGTCAATGACCGCCCAGACCTGCTCCGACGGAAGCGCGCCGTTGATGTGCTCGCCGTCGATGAAGAGATACGGCGTGCCTTCGACGCCGAGGCTGTCGGCTTCCTTCATCGATGCGCGCACGGTGGTTTCATCCTGCTTTTGCAGGCAGGCGTCAAGTTTGGCCGCGTCAAGGGAGAAGATCTTGCCCTGTTCGAGAGCGATCTTGTCGAGCGTCGCGTAACTCTTCTTGAGATCGCGGTCTTCGCCTGTCACATCCTGCCCGTGGGCGTGCAGGTAGTCAACGTAACCCCAGTAGGCGCTGCCGTTCTGGCTTGCAATGCAGTTGGAGTCTACGGCGGCGTGCAGCGCCCAGGGGTGAATTTCGGTCAGCGGATCGTCCTTGTAGATGAAGCGCACCTTATCGCGGTAGCGTTCGAGGGTTTCGGGGAAGAGCTGCTGGTGCATGCGCGCGCAGTATGGGCATTCAAGATCGTCGTAACTGATAACCGTAACTTTAGCGGCGGGGTTGCCGCGGATCGGGCGATTATCGACGGGGATATTCTGCGAGGGAATATGAGTCAGGTCGAAAGTCTCCAGGCGCGCCAGCGATTTGTTGTCGGTGGAGAGGAGGAAGTCAGTGGTTGTGGTGCGGGCGCCGTGGGAAATGGTGATCTGAAGGGAATCAAAGCCGGGTACATTGCTGGGCTTGCGCGCCCCGAAGGTGACGTCATATTCAGCAGGTACGTTAAATTGACTGCGAACCATCACCTCAACCCGTCGGGCGAGCGCAGGATCGCCCAGCCCACTCTTCACAGCACTCTGCGGGCTGGTGGCCTGGGCCTTGCAGCCGACGGTAGCCGCGAGAATGAGAGCTATTGAAACCCAAGCGAAGCTGGCTGAGACGAAGCGGAAAAAACGCAAAAGCGACCACCTTTCCTTCACTCTCCATTATCGCAGGACGGGTACCGGTCAGGTATGGAAGAGGTGCAGCGCCCGGTTTGCGTTCTACCCGCAGTCTCTTGAATTTCTCGCTCACGTTTTGGACGTGGCAGGTGTTACCCTCTGCCCATGCGTAAATCTGCTCATCTTTGCTCCGAATATCGCGGCCTTGTGCGCACCGCGCGTTTTGCTTTTCTAACCGCCCTGTCCGTCGCGGCGCTGTTGAGTTCTGTGGCTAGCTTCGGCCAGGCGGCGCCAGCGAAGCGGGCCATCTCCCTGGATGATCTGGCCAAGTTTGCGCGCGTGGGCGGACCGGTGATTTCGCCCGATGGCGCATGGCTGATCTACTCCATCTCACGCATCGACACAAAGGAGGACAAGAACCACTCCGACCTGTGGATGGAGCATTGGGATGGGAGTTCGAACTTCCAACTGACCTTTGGCAAGGAGGGAGCGTCGCATCCGGCGTTCAGCCCGGACGGCAAGTACATCTCGTTCACCTCGTCGCGCCCAGGTAAGGCCAAGGGGACGCAGGTTTGGGTGCTCAACAGGCTGGGCGGCGAGCCGGAGCAGTTCACCGCGCTGACGGGCTGGGAGATTCAGGACTACTCCTGGTCGCCGGATTCGAAGCACCTGCTGCTTACCTTGCAGCCTAAAGATGAGCCGGACCTAGAGGAGGGTAAGCCGCCCGCGCCGCCGAAGCCAATCGTGATCGATCGCTATCACTTCAAGCAGGATGTTGAGGGGTATTTGCGAGATGACGAACGGGATGCGCTGTATATGTACGACATTACGACCAAGAAGCTGGAAAAGCTGACCTCAGACAAGAGCGTGGATGAGGAAGGCGCGGTCTGGTCGCCCGATGGGGCATGGATTGCTTATGTGAGCAATCACGATGAGGATCCGGACCGGAGCTACAACCGCGACGTTTTTGCGGTTTCGACGAAGGCCGGCTCGGATGGTAAATACGGTCTGGCGGCGAAAAAGCTGACCAGCTGGGAGGGTCCGGATGGCGGCAAGCTGGCCTGGTCTCCGGATTCCAAATCGATTGCCTATACGCAAGGAGCGAAGGCCGAGCTGGCGTTGTACAGCCAGGCGCGGGCGGCGGTGGTCACGCTTGACGGCAAGGTGAGCTATCCGGCAGCGAAGCTGGACCGAAGCGTGAGCCAGCCGTGCTTTCTGCCGGATGGGAAGTTGCTCTACCTGGTGAGCGACGATCGCTCGGAGTATCCGGCTGAGGTTGAAGTAACGGGCGACGGAGCGCACCGGCTGCTGGCTGAGCAAGGTGTCACGATGGGCATGACCTGCGAGGGTGGCAAGGTGGCCGTCATCCACCAGGACGACACGCATTCGGGAGAGATTTACGCGCTTGAGGGTAGTTCATTACGCAAGCTGACTGGGGTTAATGATTCTCTGCTCGCAGAGCTGACGCTGGTACCCACGGAGGACTTCACTTCGAAGAGCAAGGATGGGACCGAAGTGCATGGGCTGATTACCAAGCCGGTGGGATACAAGGCTGGTGACAAGGTGCCGACGATTCTCTTCATCCATGGTGGCCCCAACGGACAGGATGCGCACGGCTTCGACTTTCAGCGGCAGTGGTTCGCGGCGCATGGGTATGCGGAGATGAACGTGAATTACCGCGGCAGCGCAGGGCGCGGGCAGGCATATTCGCAGGCCATAGCCGCGGACTGGGGCAATCTCGAAGTGATGGACCTGCTCGGCGCGGTGGACGAAGTGGTAAAGATGGGCGTGGCCGACCCCAATAAGCTGGGCATCGGCGGCTGGAGCTACGGCGGCATCCTGACCGATTACACGTCGGCTTCGACTGATCGATTTAAGGCTGCCATCAGCGGAGCGGGCATGGCCGCTCCGCTCTCCTTTTTTGGCGTGGACGAGTACATCCTGCAGTATCAGTACGAGCTGGGGCTGCCGTGGAAGGCGAAGGACCTGTACATGAAGCTGAGCTACCCGCTGCTGGAGGCGGACAAGCGGATGCATACACCGACGTTGTATATGGGCGGCACCAATGACTTCAACGTGCCGCTGGTGGGCGGCGAGCAGATGTATGAGGCGCTGAAGGCGCTCAAGATTCCTACAGAGCTGGTGGTCTATCCGGGTCAGTTTCATGGGTTCACACGACCCAGTTTTATCAAGGATCGTTACGAGCGCTGGATGGCCTGGTACGACCACTATGTAGCCGGAAAAGATACTCCAGCTACTCCGGTTGCGGCGCCGGCAGAGAAAAAGCCGGCTTCAGCTGCGGCGCAGTGATGAGTACAAATTACTTAGGTTGAAACTGGCTTGTCGATAAGCTTTTTCGATGGGCCGGCGGAAAAGTCGGAGGCAATAGAAGAGAGGAATCAGCCAGCGGTACTGCTTTCGGAAGTATCTTCCCGACAGCTTGTCCATCCACTCATCGGCAACATCCTCTCTTTCTCGATATGCAGGCCGCGTGGCATGAATGTGGTGGCCGATCTCGTGAAAGAGAACCGTAGTGAGCTGAATATCGCGAACAACGGGCAGTCTGAGCCACCATATCCTGTTCCATGAGGAGAGCGAGTTATCGACGAAGATCTCCACCCATGCAGCTTTGCCCTGCCAGGCGGCATGATATAGACCTCGCGCGGTTGCGATTCGGACCTTGCGTTTTCTTGATTTTGTTACGCTCCGACGACGGCTTCGGGATAAACAGTCGGTGTTTGTAAGGACAATCTCGTCCAAACCGTTCAAGTATTCGAGTGGGACCGTGGCAATCATTCGGGAGATAGAGAAGCCGACATCGAAAGGTGGCTGATACCCCACAAAGTGCGTGACGATCCGTGTCTTGGGTGAGAAGGGGATAGATTCCGGTTGCGGTTCTTCCGTTGATTCCCGAGCCATTTGGATATATCTCCGCATGAATGACTAGCGCAGAATAGCAGGGCGGCAATACATGTGAGGTTCGATGAGTTCGGAAAATGCCCGCTACAATAAGAAGTGATGGAACTTATCCAAATTTCGTCGGCGCGCACGGCACCTGCACCTAAACCGGAGTGGCTGAAGGCGCGCGCTCCTGGCGGCGAGAATTACCGCGACCTGAAGCGCCTGGCCCGTTCGCTGGGGCTGCATACGGTGTGTGAGAGCGCGCATTGCCCGAACATCGGCGAGTGCTGGCAGCACAAGACAGCCACTTTCATGATGCTGGGCAACCTGTGTACGCGGCGCTGCGGATTCTGTGCCGTGCCGAAGGGAAGGCCTGAGGCGATCGATTTCGACGAGCCGCGGCGCGTGGCCGAGGCCGTGGCCATTCTGGGCCTGCAGCATGCCGTGATTACAAGCGTGAATCGCGATGACGATCTGGTGGGCGGCGCGAGAGCCTTTGCCATGGTGATCGAAGAGATTCGGCGGCAGGCTCCCGGGTGCCAGGTAGAGGTGCTGATTCCGGATTTTCAGGGCAATCCAGAGGCGATTCAGGTAGTGGTGGATGCGAAGCCTGAGGTGCTGAACCACAACACGGAGTCTGTCCCCAGGCTGTATCGTGTGGTGCGCTCAGGCGCGCGCTATGAACGGACTTTGAGATTGCTGGAATATGCCAAGGAACTGAATCCCTCGGGCATTACAAAATCGGGTGTGATGGTTGGCCTGGGCGAGGAAACGGGCGAACTGCTGGAAGTCTTCCGCGATCTGGCCAGGGTTCATTGCGACATTCTGACCATCGGGCAATATCTTCGGCCCTCGAAGGATCATCTGCCAATGGCGCGAATTTATGCTCCCAGCGAATTTGCCGAGCTGAAGACCGAGGCGCTGAAGATGGGCTTCCGGCATGTGGAGTCTGGGCCACTGGTGCGTTCGAGCTACCATGCGCATGAGCAGGCGGCTTCTACTGGGCTGCGGGTGCTGGCGTAGAGTTCAATCCAGCGGATGGCTCTCCACGCCGCCCTGCGGTTCGTTTCTCGTAGCCGGGCTGAGATCTTGTCCAATTTCGGTCCAAAGCTTGGTCCGAGACTTGGTCCAAGTTCGGGCTGCGCTGTGTATGCGCTGCAAGAATATCTCCCACGCAAATTCGACAGACAAATTCGCCGCACTTGCGGTGCCGCGCGGACGGGCTTTGTAGAATAGAATCTGGCAGTTGGGCTTTGACGCTGAGAGACGCGCGACCCAATCTGAAGAGCAAGTTCATTTCGGAACGAGCAAGGTCACTTGCAGGTCCGGATAAGAAAAGCGGGGACGATGCGATGGCAGTTTCGTATATGGCAGGGATTCCGGTGCTCAAGGAATTGCACGGGGATTTGAAGCGGCGAATGGACAAGGCAGTTACGGATTTTCAGACGCACTTGGTTTCGTTGCGGACAGGGCGCGCCAGTGTACAGCTTTTGGAGCAGGTACGAGTGGACTATTACGGCACGCCGACGCCTGTGACGCAGGTGGCGCAGGTGACTACGCCCGAGGCCGGCCTGCTGCTAGTGCAGCCCTGGGATCCGAGCTTGCTGAAAGAGATCGAGAAGGCGCTGCGAGCTCCCGAGCATGGCTTCAATCCGCAGAATGATGGCAAGCTGATTCGAGTGCCGATTCCGCCCATGACAGAGGAGCGGCGGCGCGATGTGGTGAAGCAGTTGAACAAGGAGCTTGAGGATCATCGCACAGCGCTGCGTAACGTGCGGCGCGACGGCAACGACCAACTCAAGAAGCTTGCCAAAGACAAGAAGATCAGCGAAGACGAAGAAAAGCGCGCGCAGGATGAAGTGCAGGCGATGCTGAATGACGAGATCAGGCGCATGGAAGAGGCGGCTCGCAAGAAGGAAGCCGACATCATGCAGATCTGATTTTGGATCTCATCGAAACCAGCAAGAGCCGCCTGATTTTGGCGGCTTTTCTGTTTTGGAATTGGTTCTTCGGGAAGTTAGTATGGCTGTTAAAGATACGGCATAAAGGCGGATTGATTTGGCGGACGAGATGCGGCAACATACACGGCGAAACTTTGTGATTGGCGGCTCGCTGGGCGCGCTGGCGGCGGCACTTCAGGTGCCGGAACTTAAGGCACAGGCACCGGCGGGGCAGCTCCCGAATGGACAAAGCATGACGCCCGGAGCGCCTACGGCCTTTGGCACAGCTCCGCCGGTGGGCCCTGAGGTGACGCCTGCCACTTTTGCCGAGGCGGAGAAGCTGGTGCAGGTGGAGATGACCGCCGCAGATCGCACGCAGGCGGCGAGCAACTGGCGCATGCAGATGGCGCCGCTCTATGAGAGGCGATCCGGGCCACGCAAGATCGTGCTGGAATCGACTCTTGCGCCAGCCACGCAATGGAATCCGGTGCTGGCTGGAGTGCCGGCAGCTAAGACAGGAAATGGCGCTGGGCATGGCTTTGAAAGGAGCGGCGACGCGCTTGCGCCGCTGCCGTCGAATGAAGAGGACATTGCATTTGCTCCTGTGTGGCAGCTTTCGCGCTGGATTGAGGAGCGAAAGCTTACCTCTACGCGGCTGACGGAGATTTATCTGCGCCGTCTGGAGCGCTTCGATCCCAAGCTCCATTGCGTGATCACGCTTACTCGCGAACACGCGCTGGCGCAGGCCAAGGCAGCTGATGCAGAGATCGCGGGGGGTCGCTATCGCGGTCCGTTGCATGGAATTCCATGGGGCGCGAAGGATTTGCTCGATACTGCAGGCATTCCGACTACGTATGGCGCTGAGCCATACAGAAATCGTGTTCCCACGGCGGATTCTGCGGTTGTTGCCCGGCTCAATGCTGCAGGTGCGGTGCTGGTGGCCAAGCTGAGCCTGGGCGCGCTGGCGCTCAACGACATCTGGTTTGGCGGCCAGACGATGAATCCGTGGCTGATTGAAGAGGGTTCGTCGGGTTCGAGCGCCGGCCCTGGCGCGGCTGTAGCGGCTGGCCTGATGGGTTTTGCGGTCGGCAGCGAGACTGGGGGCAGCATCGTGAGTCCTTCGATGCGATGCGGGGTGACGGGACTGCGACCCACCTACGGTCGCGTCCCAAGGACGGGCGCGATGACGCTGTGCTGGTCGTTGGACAAGCTGGGGCCGATGGCGCGCAGTGTGGAAGATACGATGCTGGTGCTGAACACAATCTCCGGGCCTGATTCAGGCGATGTGGCAAGCGTGCCGAGTTCGCTATCGTTCAATGCGGCCGCGGACGTGAAGGGGCTGCGCGTCGGCTACTTTCCAGGCTGGATGAAAGAGGCTCCGGCGACGGATGTGGACCGGGCTGCCCTGGAGGCAGTGAAGAAGCTTGGCATGACGCCGGTTGAGGTTGCGATTCCGGACTGGCCTTACGATTCGCTCAATCTGATCCTGTTTGCAGAGGGGGCAGCCGCGTTTGAAGAGCTGACCCTGAGCGGCCAGTTGGATGAACTCAAAGCGCAGGTCCCGGATGCGTGGCCGAATTCCTTCCGCCAGGCGCGATTTCTCTCGGCGGTGGATTTTGTTCAGGCCGACCGCTTGCGCCGCAAGGTGGCGCAGGAGATGGCGCGTGTGTTTTCTGAAGTGGATTTGCTGCTGGTGCCGTCCCTGCGCGATGAGATGCTGGTGATCACGAATAACACCGGGCATCCATCGCTGACGCTGCGCGCTGGATTCGTCGAAGTCTCGGAGGCGCGCAGCGATTGGGCTCCGGACCCGAAGAATCCACTGCCTAAGTTTTCTCCGCCGCGTCGCGTGCCTCATGGTGTCACGCTCATCGGACGGCTCTTTGACGAAGGCACGCTGGCGCAGGCAGGGCTGGCGCTGGAGAAAGAGTTCGGCGTGGCGGGTGAGCGTCCGACGGGGTTCTAGAGCAGGCGCAGCGTGAGTTGCCACATCACAGGCTGCTAGTCGTCGTCATCGTCTTTTGGCGCTTTCTTTTTGCGCTCCAGGAGGGATGGGGGAATTGGCGCGGTGCCCATCGCATCTTTCCAGAGGATCACGTTCAGCTTTTGTGGGTCGGCGTGATCGGCATGGCGGAAGTCCATCTTCATGCTTTCTTTTGCGCCTACGGCGGTCTTTGTGTTGGCCGTGTAGATGAGGCCGTTTTCGCGATTCGAGGTGTCCGCGGTGAAGGCCGGCTGGTCGCCTGCGCCGGCGAACTCGGTTGAAATCATGGAAGCAAAGGCATCATTGTTGTTCATCGGAGGCAGGCCGAGCAGCGACTCCATGGTGCGCACGACACTCACCGTCGAGTAGAAGCGGCTGTCAACGAAGGGTGCGCCGTCGGTGGCATGTGGAGCATATTTGCTGACCACCAGCGCAATGCTGCGATGCGCCTCTACATGGTCTCCGCCATCCTGCGCATCGTCTTCGAGAATGAAGAATGCAGTGTCGTCCCAGAACGGCGAGTGGGAGATTGCTTCGACGGCGCGGCCTACGGCCAGATCGTTATCGGCTACAGAGGCTTTGGGAGTCGGGCCGCCGGGCCTGGTTCCAGCAGTGTGGTCGTTGCCAAGACGCAGCATGACGAAGTTGGGCATGGTGTCTTTGCCCTGCTGCTTGTCCGCAACCCACTGCTTCAAATGGCGCTCAAAAATATTTACGCGAATCTGGTCGGGGATCATCAGAGCGAAGTCCGGCGCCTCCTGGGCAAAGTGGCCTACCAGCTCTGGCTTGGTTGCCGTGTTCGAGGCCATGCGCGGAATCGCCCATGGCCATTTGTTCACGCCTCCGCCCCACTCATCTGGCAGGGCCTCTCCCGGCTTGATGGTTGGCTGCGAGCAGTCCGCGCCTGCCAGCATCGGTCCTAGCTGCGGATTGGCGTTGGTCACTTTCGTAACATCGGTGCAGAAGACCGAGGCGATGAATTCGCCAAAATGGTAGTAGGTTTTGCCGTGCGCGGCGAGATCGCCCCACAGATATCCGCTCTTCGGCTCGTTAACGTCGGGGATTTTTTCGAGGAGCGGCGAACCGTTGGCGACAACGCCCTCGTAGTCGTAGGTCCGTTGGCCACCGCGGTAGGATTGCTGCCAGGTCTTTTCGAGATAATCCGTGCCAATGGCCGCTGTCGACCACACATGGCCATCGCCTGAAACCTCACCCGAGTCATAGAAGTTATCCAGCACCCCAAACTGGAGCGCGAGTTTGTGCTCGTTGGGAGTGACTGACTCGCCGTACATGGTCAGGTTGGGATCACCGTTGCCGACAGGCTTGCCATCCTTTTTGAGATCGCCCAGGATCTGGTCGTAAGTCCGGTTCTCCTTGATGATGTAGATGACATGCTTGATGCGGTCCTGCGCTCCGTTGGCGAAAGTGATTTTTTCCTGAGCGGCTTTCATCCGGTTCGATTCGACAACAACCGAGGTCCATCGCGGCAGCTCCTTTTCAACCTGGGCCGCATCGAGTGTGGCTAGCGACCCGTAGAGTAGCGTTCCGATGTAGGTGGACATCCTGTTTATCTCTCTGCCGGACGAATCCTTCACGTGCATAGGCTCGCCATTGGGCCCGGTTCCCTTACCCTTGGCGGTGGCGACATAGAGCTTTCCGGAGTTGCCGTCTGAGGACGTGAGGAATGCCATGGACATCGGCATCCATTCGGTGGGAACAAACCCCAAAGGCACCACCATGCCCTGCTTTGACGCTTTGGGGGTTAGCTTCTTCGTATCGATGACCGCGACCGCATCGGAGATGGCGTTAGCCACATATAATCGGCTGCCGTCTCTGTTGATCGCTAGCGCCTCGGGCTCGGCGCCAAAGTAGCTCTGGCCAGGCAGGCGGGTATCGAAATAGCCTCTTACTGAGAACTGCCCCGCGCCTATGTTCACAGCCGCGACAGCGTCACGGTTGGCGAGCGCGACGTACATCGTCGTCCCATCCGGCGAAATCTCAAGCGCGCATGGATGGGTACCGGGAGCGACCGGGCTATCCGGCTTCAACAGCGCCAGCTTGCGTCCGACGGTTCCCTTCGCAAGATCAAGCTCCGCGATCTCGGAGGCATTCCAGAGCGCGACGAAGGCACGCTCGCCGTCCTTGGAGATGGCAAGAGCGATCGGGTAGGTCGAGGGCACGGCATCGCTTTCAGAGAGATCGAAGCGCTTCTCAATATCGCCGCTTCCGGCATCGATCAGCAGCACGTCGTCGGAGAGATTGTCGGCGACCAGCAGCTTCTCAGAACCTTGCGAGCCAACGACCGCAATAGCAGCTGGAAACGGTACTCCCTTGTCTCCTTCAACGCCCTCAAGGAGTTTGGTTTTTCTACCTGGCGCCAGTGGTTCGAGTGGCAGATGGAGCAAGCGTTCGGCCGAGATTTTGCCGCCGGAGAAGCGATAGATTACGATGCCGCTGCCCGTGTCTTCACCCTTGCTACGATCCTTGTTGCCGAGCGGGTCGGAGATGGAGCCCATGCTCGCGTATATATGGCTTCCATCACGGCTGAATGCGAGGCCTGAATAGAGCGTTTGCTTTGCGTTCACAAGGGTGCGGTCGTCAGGAAAATCCGCAACTACGCCGGTCTGTGTATCCACCACTGACAGCGACTGTTTAAAGCCGGACTCGCGTGTTCCGTAGCCGGCATTGACCGTGACCACATAACGGCGGTCGGGCGATACGGCCATGGACATGGGCAGGCTGTTCAATCGCTGCGGATGGCCCGGAATCTCGCCGATGAGTTGTTTGCTTGTGGGTAGGTCGATCGTCTGACCCTGGAGCAACGGTGAAGCGAGGAGGAAAGCGGCGAGAAGATGCGAGGAGGCAGCTTTAGAAGCCATGTCAAAACGGTATCAGACATGATTATCCGTGACCTTACAGGAGTGTTACGGGGCGTTCATGGGATGCCTCAACCGCCGTTGTTTCGCCTGCAGCAGTCTTGGCAGGGTATTGCGCCTGTTCGCGATACTTGGGCAGTTCTGTTGCTTTGACGGGTTTGCCGAAGTGCCACCCCTGTGCTTGCATGACCTTGCCCGAGGAGATGAGAAATTGCGCCTGCTCTTCGGTTTCGACCCCTTCCACGATCACTTCAACATGCAATGACTCGGCGAGCGACAGGATCAGGGGCAGGATCGATACAGTTACCGCGTCAGTGCCAATGGTGCGGGTGAAAGCACGATCGACTTTGATAGCATCCACGGCTAGCTCGTGCAGGTACGCGAGGCTTGAATAGCCGGTGCCAAAGTCGTCGATATGCACCTGATAGCCCTCTATGTGAAGGCGCAGGATCGCCTCGCGCAGATCGGTCAGGTTAGCGCTTGAGCGTTCGGTCAGCTCCAGTGCGACTTGCTCTGGCGCTATTCCCGCCTGGCGCACATGCAGGTCAAGCAGACGGAACAACGCCTCGCTTTGCAGGTCAGAAGCGGAGATATTGATGCTCAACGTCAGCTCGGGATTTGCGCGGAGGATATCGCCCACCTCCTCCAGAGAGCGCCGGATGACAAAGGCGGTGATTTCGCCGATGAAACCGCGATCCTCTGCTATGCGGATAAAGATGTCAGGTGACACGGCGTTGCCGTCTTCGTCCGACCATCGCACCAGCGCCTCGGCGCCGGCGCAGCTGCGGGTTGGCAGCTCCAGAATAGGTTGATATACAAGATGCAGCTTCCTGGCGCGGATCGCACGACGCAACTGCTGGGCCAGACCGCTCCTCTGCAGGTAAAACTGCCCGATGGCCAGGCCAATCCCAAAGCCGGCAAACCCACCCAGAGCGCAATACTCTATCAGCAGAGGGCGGTTTTGGCTCAGCACGCCGCCGGTCGCCCGCTCTGCGACCACGCAGACTGGGTTTTCCTGTGAACAGCGTGCAAGCAGCATCTTGCCATCGCTGTCCCGCTCGCCGCCGCTCATGACCCAATGCGGATCAGGGCTCAAGGCTGCGCCGGCGACCTGCTCCATGCGTCCTGTGCTGCGGTCCACGAACGCCACCATGTAACGGGTGTTTGGCTGGCCCCAATAGTCGTATGCGTGCGGACTGAGGACGAAGTCCACGCCCGAAGTCGCGATGACTGAACCTGGTGTCGACCCCGCCATAATAAGCGGAATATCGTCGTACAGAAAATAGAGGCCACCCGGCAGAGCCATTTTCAGTCTAGGCATGTTCAAAGGGGGATTGAGACGTCCAAGAAAAGCCGAGCAGTAGAGTTTTCTATCGCCGATGCGGCCAATCTCCTTCAAGTACAGGGAGTTGAAGGTCATCACCTGCATCCTTTTGATTTCCTGGTCGGAGCAGAAGGGATATGGCGAGGGATTGAAGGCCTTGCGAATCGTGGTCAGTTCGAGAGCATATGCATCTGAGTGGCGCACTAACTCGACGGCGTAATCGGAGAGGTTCACGCGTGCATTGCGGAGCAGCCTGGTTCGGCCCAGCCACCAGCCGCTGCAGGCTCCGAGAAGCAAGCCCGCGACCGCCAGCACGGTGATGGAAAGACCTCGGCGTTGGTTCAAAGAGATCATGGTCCCTTCGTTCCGCAGTTCCTATTGGCCAACCTCTTACGCTGCCCGGCGCCCGAATTCGGCCGCCGTTAGCAGGCAGATGCGGTATTGATACACGCAGCCCGTCGAAAAGTCCATACCTCGCGCATGAGGCTGCGCCATTACGGGAAAATTCTGTTCAGGGTGCGCGCGAAGGGAATCGTCTCACGGACGTGATCCAGCCCGCAGATCCATGCGACGGCGCGTTCGATGCCCATGCCGAAGCCAGAGTGCGGGACCGACCCATAACGGCGCAGGTCGAGGTACCACTGGAAGGCTTCGAGCGGTAGCTTGTGCTCTTCGATGCGGCTCTTGAGCAGGTCATAGCTGTCCACGCGCTGCGAACCGCCGATGATTTCGCCATAGCCTTCCGGCGCGAGCACGTCGACGCACAAGGCGAATTGAGGATCGACCGGATCGGGCTGCATGTAAAAGGCTTTCACGTTGGCCGGATAGCGATGCACCATGACCGGACGGTCGAACTGGCTGCTCAGCCAGGTTTCGTCGGGAGAGCCGAAGTCGTTGCCGTATTCGAAAGGGTTTTCGAGGTGCCCGTCTTTGTGCGCCTGGTTGAGCATGGCGACGGCTTCGTCGTAGCGCAGGCGCGGGAATGGCGCCTGGATCGCTTCCAGCTTTGTGATATCGCGGCCTATGACCTGGAGTTCCGGCGCGCGGTTCTTCAACACGCTTTGAACGATGTGCGAGAGGAAGTTTTCGGCGAGTTCGAGCAGGTCGTCGAGATCGCAAAAGGCGACTTCTGGCTCGATCATCCAGAACTCGGTCAGATGGCGGCGGGTTTTTGATTTTTCCGCGCGGAAAGTAGGGCCAAAGCTGTAGACCTTGCCCAGCGCCAGGGCGGTCGATTCGATGTAGAGCTGGCCGCTTTGGGTTAGAAATGCCTCTTCGCCGAAGTAATCGACGGGGAACAGCGTTGAGGTGCCTTCGCAGGCTGCCGGAGTCAGGATGGGCGGGTCGGTGCGGGTGAAGCCGTTCGAGTCGAAGTATTCGGCTGCGGCGCGCATGATCTCTGCGCGGATGCGCAGGATGGCGGCCTGGCGCGCAGAGCGCACCCAGAGATGGCGGCGCTCCATCAGGAATTCGACGCCGTGCTCCTTGGGCGTGATGGGATAGGGATCTTCTTCCGGCACGCGCTGGATTACTTGAATCTGCTCGATGTCCAGTTCAAAGCCGCCTTGTGCGCGCTTGTCTGCGCGAACCTTGCCGGTGACGATGACGCTGGATTCCTGGGTTAGTCCCTTCAGCGCTTCGAAGACTTCTGGAGCTACGCCGGACTTGTGCGCTACTCCCTGGATGGTGCCGGTGCCGTCGCGAAAGATGGGGAAAAGCAGCTTGCCGCTTTCGCGCATGTTGTAGAGCCAGCCGCGCAAGGTGACGGATTGGCCTTCGTGCTGGCCGATGGCGGCGATGGTTGTGACAGGGGAAGCTGTAGCAGTTTCAGACATAATCAAGACCGCTTTCATTGGCTAGGGTTCAACTCTCTAGGATAACGCTGAAAGCTGCTACGACTGCGGCGCAGGACACCCGGCACCAGGTCAATTGGGCAATTGCGTTGGCGAAAAATGTGGCCTCGACTACCCAAAAAAAACGAGCAAGAGGGGCCAAAAACCCGGGGTGGGTATTGTTTTCCTGATTCATCTGCAATTGAATGAATGACTTACGGGCTTTTTCGGTGCTCGTATGGCGCGATTAGCCGGGGCTATGCGACACTTCTGCGCACGTCATTGCCGCGGATGGATGCCAAATCTGAGGTGAGGCTCAGGGTAACTGGGAATGTTGCCGGAGTATCGACTCACGGCTACATTTCTATTGTACGCAAAATGGGGTTAATTACACGCAAACGGCGGGTTCTTCCAGAAAAAGAACCAACGAAATCGAAGTCGTCTCGTCGCTGCTACGCTACTCGGTCGAATGCGGCCGTAACTTTTTCAGTGATCGAGGCAGGCGTCTCAGGCAGTGAGTAGTGAATTTCCAGCACGCAGGCGGGCTTTTCAGGCAGCGCTTTGAGAGCCTTTGCGGTCGCAGGCCAATCGATGTTGCCGTCGCCCGGCCACAGGTGCTCGTCACGGACGGCATGGTTGTCATGGGTATGTACGGAGCAGATGCGGCTCCCCAGAGTTTGGATGGCATCGTTGACGCCGACCGTAATGTGCGCGTGGCCGGTGTCCAGGCAGACGCCGATGCGGGTCAGATGCCCAAGGGTGAGAATCTCGATCAGGTGCTCCGGCGTAGTCGGCTCGTTGAGGATGTTTTCAGCAAGCAGGCGTACGCCCAAAGGCTGTGCAAAGGCGTCCAGATGCTCAAGCGCCGTCAGCGCGTGCTCCTGGGCGCGTGGAGACCAGGTATCATGGCGCTCGCCGAGGTGAATTACAAGATTCTTGAAGTGCAGGTGCTCTGCGGTTTCGAGGGCGCGCTTGACCTCATCCATAGCGTCGATGCGGCGAGATTTCTCCGGATGGAGCAGGTTGACGGCGGGAGCACCGGCGCGGCCCATTTCGCGATCCGGATAAAGCGGCGCGTGCATCGACCAGCATTGCAAGGGATTTGAAGCGAACCAGCTTGTAAGCTCGTGCACATGCTCGCGGCTGGTGTAGTCAAAGTGCTGACGCGCGGCAAAGATCTCAACGGCCTCGGCGCCACTGCGGGCGGCCAGTTCGAGCAGTCCGGGATGCAGGCGCTCCTTCAAAAAGAGGTGCGTCGATAGACATCGCAGCATGTTGCCGTTCCCCCGTGCCGAAGAAAGACGCTCCGGCGCTAGGCATATTGTCGCATTTCCGGGGCGATGCGATGAAGAAGCCTCAATGAATGAGCTGGCCAGGGCTTCGCGGCGTCAATATCCGGCGGCTTTCCCGAAGTGGTTGCGATGATCCTGTCCGCCGAGCAGGTCGCCGGTTTTGGGGTCGATCGCGATGCATTCGCCGTCGGACCAGCGCCGGGCACCGACGCTGACGTCGTAGCCCAGCGCTTTGAGGCTGTCGATAGTGGCGGGCGGGAATCCTGGTTCGAGATAGAGCTTGTCGGGCAGATATTGATGGTGGAAGCGCGGCGCGTCTACGGCCTGCTGGATATTCAGTCCACCCTCCGAGGCGGAAAGAAAGATGTTGGCGACGACCGTAATGATGCGCGAGCCGCCAGGAGTTCCGAGAACGTAGCGGAGCTTGCTGTCTTCGAGGATGATCGTCGGCGTCATGGCGGAAAGAGGCCGTTTGCGGGGAGCGATGGCGTCCGCTGGACCCTGAATCAGGCCATAGAGGTTGGGCACGCCCATCTTGGCGGCGAAGTCGTCCATTTCGTCGTTTAACAGGAAGCCCAGTGAGCCGGCGGTTACGTCGGAGCCGAAAGCGTTGTTGAGCGTGGTGGTGACGGAGACAGCGTTGCCGTCTTTATCGACGACTGAGTAGTGCGTCGTGTCGTTCGACTCTTTGCGCTGGCCGGCGGTCTTTGGCGCGGGGGGCAGAAAGCCTTCAGGCCGGTGCAGATCGGCGCTGGGAGTGGCTTTGTCGGTGATGCTGGCGCGCCAGGCGTCGGCGTATTGCTTGCTGGTGAGCTCGGAGACGGGCATGGTGTTGTAGTCGGGGTCTCCAAGGTACTCGCTGCGGTCCATGTAGGCGCGGCGATAGGCTTCGGTGAGCAGGTGAATCCACTCAGGGCTGCGATCGCCGAGCCTGGCGAGATCGTAATGTTCCAGAATATTCAAGGCGCTAAGAAGTACTACCCCTCCGGACGACGGCGGTGGCGCGCTGATTACGGTGTAGTTGTGGAAGGAGGCGGTGACCGGGGTGCGCTCTTTGACTTCGTAGTGGGCCAGGTCGTCAAGGGTGATGAGGCCGCCGCCTTTTTTCAGTTCAGCGACAAGTTCCTTTGCAAGTTTGCCGTGGTAGAAGTCGCCGGGGTCGGCAGCGATGCGCTTGAGGGTCTTCGCCAGCTCCGGCTGCTTGAAGACCTCATTGGCCTCGTAGTAGCGGCCGTCGCGCTGGAAGATGCGCTTTGTATCTGGAAAAAGAGCCAGGCCCGGGTAGTGGAGTTCATGGGCTTCGTCTTCGGTGAGGGCAAAGCCGTCTTCAGCCAGCTTGATCGCGGGGGCGATTACTTTCGCCAAATCCAGTTTGCCGTATTTCTTTTCAGCGTAGGCGAGCCCGGCGACGGAACCCGGAGTGGCGATGGCGCGGTAGCCGGTGATGCTCGATTGCAGATTGTCCGGCGGCAGCACGTTGCCCTTGGCGTCGAGATACATGTCGGCCGAGGCGGCGAGCGGGGCTTGCTCGCGGAAGTCGATGAAGGTTGCATGGCCGTCGTGCGTGCGCAGCAGCATAAATCCGCCGCCGCCCAGGTTGCCGGCTAGGGGATGTACTACCGCAAGCGCAAAGCCCGTCGCTACGGCTGCATCCACGGCGTTGCCACCGGCTTTGAGGATCTCAACGCCGGCGTCCGAGGCGAGGTGATGGACGCTGACCACCATGCCGTGCTGGGCGTGGACTGGCTGTTCATCGCGGTAGGGCAGCGCATCCTGGGCGCGCGCGATCTGGGCGCCAAAGGAGGAACCAAGCGAGCAGCTAAATGCGGATATTGCGAGCGTGAACGCGAGTGTCCGGCGGTGGGTTTTGGAATGGGTAGTCGTCATCGGCAGTGGGGATAGAATAACGCGCAGGCTTGTTTTGCCGGGAACTTATATAGGCTTTGTATGGCGCGAAAGACTCATCCTTCGGGCAAAAAGGTGAACACGGTGCGGCAATCGGTGCAATCATTGCGTCGCCAGTCGCGTGTGCGGGCTGAGGCGAATGCGGAGAATGCGGGAACTCCTCAGGAATTGGCTGACTTCGTTGCAGAGCGATTCGCGTCCCTGGCCGATCCCGCAAGAGCCGTGCCGATGGCGGCTTACATGAGGACTACGCAACCTTTTCACGGAGTGGCCAAGCCGCTTGTGGAGAAGCTTTGCAAAGAGGCGCTCGCGCTGTTTCCATGCCGGGATCAGCGCAGCTATCGAGAAAACGTGCTGGCGCTGTGGCGGCTACCGAACCGCGAAGAGAAGTATCTGGCGATCGGGTATGCGCGTCAGCGGAAGTTCATCACGCTCCAGGCTTTGCCGCTTTATGAGCAGGTGATACGGGAGGGGCAATGGTGGGATCTGGTCGACGAGACGGCTTCGTACCTTGTCGGAGGCGTGTTGGGCATTGCGCGAAAGCAGGCGGAACCGATTCTTGACGCCTGGGTAAAAGATCCTGATATGTGGATTCGGCGGACGGCATTGCTTTCGCAGTTGCGGCTCAAACAGGCGACCAATCAGAAGCAGCTCTTTCGCTACTCCCTGCTGCTCGCCGGGGAGCGTGAGTTTTTCATTCGCAAGGCGATTGGATGGGCGCTGCGCGAATACAGCAAGACGGAGCCGGGGGCGGTGATTGCTTTCCTGAACAGCAACCGGAGTGTTTTTTCGCCACTAAGCGTGCGTGAGGGAGCAAAGCATCTGGTTCGGCTGGGGAAGCTGCCGCAGGGATTTGAAAAGCTGAAGCGATAGTCACGCCGAATTCAACTGACACGCCTCGTAGAATAATTTGATATGCCTACAGCCGTCCGCTCACACGCAAAGATCAACCTGGGGTTGGGAATCGGTGCGCCCCGCGCGGATGGGTTTCATGGGCTGGTGACGCTCTACCAGACGCTTGAGCTGCACGATTGGGTGACGGTTTCGGCAAAGCGTGCGGACGAAACCTCGATCCGGCTCACCTCGAATGAGCGGCGAGTGCCCTGCGACGCACGCAATACGGCCTGGAAGATGGTTGAACTGGCGCTTTCTCAGCTCGAAATCACCGCGGAAGTCTACATCCACATCGAGAAGGAATTGCCTATTCAGGGCGGGCTCGGAGCCGGTTCGGCAAACGCCGTGGCGGCACTGGCGGGCCTGGAATCGGAGCTGAATCTGGAATCGGAAGCTGGCGCCAGCTGGCGTACGGAGCGAATGCGGCTGGCTGCCCAGGTGGGCTCCGATGTGCCGCTATTCTTGATCGGCGGCGCGGTTCTGGGGTTGGATCGCGGGCAGATGGTCTTCCCCATGCCGGATTTGGAGGAGATGTGGTGCGTGGTCGCGATCCCGTCCGTCGGGGTCTCGACACCGCAGGCTTTTCGTGACTGGGACGCGCTCTGCGAGTCCACTGGTTTGACCGCGGAGGCCAGTGAGGCTAAACTAAATGAGTTGAGCCGCGTCTATGCAAGCTCCTTTACGGGAGCAGAAGCGTGGGACGGCTCCTCCGGTGTCCTTGCCTTGGGCGAGGACCTGGCCGGACCTCAGGTGTCCGCGCTTGTCCGCACCGGGATAGCGAACGACTTCGAACAAGTTGTCTTTCCGCAGCATCCCCTTCTCAGCGAGATCAAGCGCACTCTTGCGGCTTCCGGCACTCCGGAGGCAGCCCTTCATGCTTCATTGTCCGGGTCCGGTTCAGCACTCTTTGGCCTTTACCGAGGTCAGAGGGATGCAGAGGCAGCCCGCGAACGATTGCGTGCGATATCCGTGCAGAGCCTGTTGACTCGCACCTTGCCGCGCTCAGCCTATTGGCGTGGAATGCTTCTGAAATCAGAGAGTTGACAGCCGTCACTGCAGGAGTAGACACTCGCCTGCGGTTGTGATTTGGGTTTAGCAGCAAACGAGTTTGGGCAAGTTTTGGGCGATCGACTAATGGTAGGTCAAGTGCCTTTGACGCACTTTGTCTAGGTTCGAATCCTAGTCGCCCAGCCAGAGTTACCGGGGCAAGACTGTACGACGGACTTTACGACGGTAAAGGGGCTGAAAGCCCCCCAACCAAAGCCAACCAGCTTGGGAGGAGCTTGTAAATGAAGACGGAAGAGCAGGCAGTCGCATTGGCAACAGAAGAAGCACCAGCGGTTGGAACCATAACCGCTGTGGACGGCAGCCCGAAGATGAAGGAGGCCAAGTTGGCCTCTGAGCGGAAGCGGAGCCGGGGATTGGGCGAAGACAAGAGCTTCAGGCTCTTTTCAGGAACAGCCAATCGCCCGCTGGCGGAAGAGATTGCGGGATTTGTAGGCGTGAAGCTGGGCGAAAGCAAGCTGCAGCGCTTTGCCGATGGCGAGGTTTACTTCCAGTTGC
>Ga0302324_100003483_pt1 | contig 35485 bp, 27 predicted proteins | sample Palsa_T0_1_FD_201949 | JGI IMG/M metagenome (GOLD analysis project Ga0302324, IMG submission 201949) | Peat permafrost microbial communities from Stordalen Mire near Abisko, Sweden - Palsa_T0_1 | ecosystem: Environmental > Terrestrial > Soil > Palsa > Peat permafrost | place: Sweden: Abisko...
AACTGGAGGGCAAATTCTGGGCGCGTACGAAAAAACCTCGCCGGACGCGCCGGAAAAACTGGTTGGTTTTTTGATGGCGGTCGCCGGAATCCGCGGCCAGCAGATATTTCTGCATTCGCACATGACTGCGGTACGTCCGGAATATCAGAATCGCGGCATCGGGCGGCAACTGAAGTTGGCGCAGCGGGAGGACGCACTCGCACGCGGGATAGCGCTGGTGGAATGGACGTTCGATCCGCTGGAGATTCGCAACGCTTATTTTAATATCGTGCGGCTGGGCGCGGTGATACCGCGATTCATTCCCAATTGTTACGGGGTGACGGATAGTCCGCTGCACGGGGGTTTGCCTACGGATCGTTTGGTAGCCGAGTGGTGGGTGGGTTCGGCTCGGGTGAAGGCCATCGTGGCGGGCACGGCGCGGAAGCCAGTTTCAGGGAGAGCGGTGAAACGCGTTGGGCTGCCTGCGAATATTGGGGAGATCAAGCAGCGGGATCGCGCGGCGGCGAAGGGAATTCAGACGGAGATTCGCGAAAAATTTCAGCGGTTGTTTGCGGAGGGCTACACGGTTACGGGATTGGAGACTGGGGCGCGGGAGGTTAGCTACGTTCTCGAGCGTTATCACGTGGCGCAAAAAGGCAACGGCATCGTGCGGACTGGCGCTTAGCGATGGCGGCAACGGAGGAAGGTCGATACGCCCACCCTTCCCAAAACCGGGGAAGAGTGGGGCACCCGGAAAAGATAACGGCGTCGAACCGTAGAACCTTAGAACCATAGAACCGTGGGACGGTGTCGGCACGTTTCTGATGTGGAGTATTTTTAGGCTGTAGGGGCCCCGCCGCCAGAAGTGGCTGCGCCACGCGCGGATTCGAAAACTTTGGGTAGAGGGAGCTCTTTTTTATGCGCGTTCGCAAAATTGAGTTGCGCGAAATTCATTTGCCGCTGCTGGCGCCGTTTGAGACTAGCTTTGGGAGCACTTCGCTGCGTCGGATTGTGCTGGTGGAAGTGGATGTGGACGGCACCGCCGGCTGGGGCGAGGTGACTGCGGGAGAGGATCCGTTCTATTCGTACGAGACGACTGGGACGGCGTGGCGCATTATTTCGGACTACGTGTGGCCGATTTTGCGCGATACGGAGTTTGGTTCGGCGGCGCAGGTGTTCGATCTGCTGGCACGGATTCGCGGCCACCAAATGGCCAAGGCCGGAGTGGAGACCGCGATCTGGGACGCGGAAGCGAAACAGAAGAATATGCCGCTCTGGAAGCTGATCGGCGGGACGCGCATCGAGATTCCGTGCGGGGTTTCGATCGGGATTCAGCCCTCGATCGATGAACTGATCGCCAAGGTGGAAAAGGAACTGCGCGCGGGGTACCAGCGAATCAAAATTAAGATTAAGCCAGGCAAGGACGTCGAGCCGGTGGCCGCGCTGCGCGAGCGGTTCCCGCAGATACGGTTGATGGCGGACGCGAATTCCGCCTATACACTGGCGGATGCGCCGCTGCTCAAGAAACTCGATGCGTTTCACCTAATGATGATCGAGCAGCCGCTGGATCACGACGACATCTACAACCACGCTACACTGCAGAGGCAGCTGGCGACTCCGATTTGCCTGGATGAGTGCATCGTCTCGCTCGAACACGCTCGCGCCGCTATCGAAATTGGCGCCTGCCAGATCATCAACATCAAGCTGGGCCGCGTCGGCGGTATTACTGGCGCCCGGCGGATACACGATTTATGCCACGGGAAGGGGATACCGGTTTGGTGCGGGGGAATGTTGGAATCGGGGATCGGCCGCGCGCAGAATATTGCGATTTCAACGCTGCCCAATTACATCCTTCCGGGGGACGTCTCGGCCAGTAGGCGCTATTGGGCGGAGGACATCATCGCACCGGAGGTGGACGTGACGCCCAACGGCACGATTCGGGCTTCGGCTAAGCCGGGAATAGGATATGCGCCGCGAGTGGATCGAATCGAGAGCCTTACAGCGAAGCATGAAGTCTTAAAGTAGTTTCGAGGCTCTATGTCATGTTCCAGTGGAACTTGCGTATGTCGTTTTTGATCCTACAAACACCGTCCGAGGGTAGCGTTTTCTGTCATGTGCTAGGCCTTCCGGCCTGAGATCATACAGCGCATGCGTTCCGCGTGAAGTTCAACTTGAAGACCTTCATGAGTAGATCAGGGGTTGGGTAGTCGCATTTCTGAGTCGGGGGCGTCTTTAGTTTTTGGCTGCTCACAGCCAGGGTGGTTTGTGCCACAAGCTTCGTTGACACTGTAAAATGTGCGTGCTAGTTTCCGTCGACGCTCGCTGAGGCGCCTGCCCGCCAAATGACTACAAGTCCAACCATCGAAACCAACGTTAAGGGCCTGGGCGAGACGTCGGCACGCAGACGACGCATTGCAGTGATCCCTGGGGATGGCATCGGGAAGGAAGTGATTCCCGAGGCTTGCCGGGTACTTGAGGTTGCGTGCGCGGGCATGCTGGAGTTTACGGAATTCGACTGGGGGGCGGACCGGTATCTGCGCGACGGGACCACGTTGCCGGTGGATGCGCCGGAAATGCTTTCCAAGGATTTTGACGCGATCTTGCTGGGCGCGATGGGCGATCCTCGAGTGCCTTCAAACGTCCACGCGGCGGATATTTTGCTGGGGCTGCGGTTCAAGCTCGACCTTTACGTGAATGCCCGCCCGTGCATCCTGTTCGATCGGAAGATGACGCCCCTCAAGGACCGCACCGAGAGCGACATTCAATTCATGGTGTTTCGGGAGAATACCGAGGGGCTCTACGCCGGGATGGGCGGCTTCTTCAAGAAGGGCACGCCGGACGAAGTGGCTACCCAGGAAGACGTGAACACGCGCAAGGGCGTCGAGCGGATCGTTCGCTACGCCTTCGAGTATGCGCGGGGGCGGGGACTGCGGCGGGTGTGCATGAGCGATAAATCGAACGCGCTGACGTTTGCGCACGACCTGTGGCAGCGGGTATTTCATTTGGTGCGCCAGGAATATCCCGAAATCACCGCCAGTCATATGTATATCGATAATCTGCTGATGCAGATGGTGCGGGATCCTTCTCAGTTCGATGTGATCGTCACCTGCAACGTGTTCGGAGATATTGCCAGCGACTTGGGGGCGCAGATTGCTGGGGGCCTCGGGCTGGCGCCTTCCGGCAATATTCATCCGGGGCGCGTTTCGATGTTTGAGCCGGTGCATGGATCGGCGCCGGCGATCGCGGGGAAGAACCTCGCCGACCCGTTGGGAGCGATTCTGTGCGCGGCGATGATGTTGGAATACCTTGGGCTTCCGGATGAGGCGCGAGAGATCGATACTGCGGTCCGCGCTGCGATTCGCGAGGGAAAGACCACGGAGGACTTGGGCGGGAACCTCGGCACGCGCGAGACTGGAGAATGGGTGGCCGGAGCGGTAGGGCGTAAGTGATCGGCGCTCTAATTTAGCGGACAAACCTTCGGTTGGAGTACCCATAGTTAAAGTCTCACTTGAACCAACAAGCCCTGATGTCGTACACGTTCTGGGAATTGGTCTCTCGGATCGGGGAGGAATGCTCTGGGGAGGGGGTTGCCCTAAGGGCCGCATGGTCGAAGGTCCAAGTGCCCACTCTTCCCAAACCCCGGGAAGAGTGAGGCACCCGGAAAGGATAAAAGCGTCGAACCGTACTTCAAAAACCTTCTGCTTGGTCACGCACTACGGTCATCACTACAGTTACTTAGTAGACGTACTGATTCGGACGCCCAACGCGGAACAACTGGGCGATCAGGACGCCCAATAGGAAGCCGCCTACGTGGGCCCACCAGGCTATCCCGCCCATGGATGCCGCGCCCAGGGAGCTGATTGCGCTTAGGAACTGGATCAGGAACCACAGGCCGATGAAGACCAGGGCCGGTATTTGGGCGGTGAACCAAATAATGAACAGTGGGACCAGGGTGAGGATGCGCGAGGAGGGGAAGAATACGATGTAAGCGCCTAGGACCCCAGCGATCGCTCCACTGGCGCCGATGGCCGGTGTCTTCGAGCTCCAAGAGAAGGTCAATTGGGCGATTCCCGAACCTAGCCCACATATCAAGTAAAACACGAGATAGGTGAAGTGCCCCAGACGGTCTTCGACTTGGCCGCCGAAAATCCACAGGAACCACATGTTTCCCAGGACATGAAGCCAGCCGCCGTGCAGGAACATGCTGGTGAAGAGGGGGACGAGGGCTTGTTCAAGTGTGACGTGATGATGGCCGGCAATAGCCAGAGAGACCCGTGCAGGCACCATGCCGTAGAGGTTGATGAACGCCTCGGCAGCGCGATCCGGAAGAGATACTTGAAATATGAAGATGAGGACGTTGACGATGATGAGTAGCAGGGTCATCACCGGGAAGGTCAAGCGCGGGCTTAGATTTTTCAGGGGGAACATTTAATGGCCGCTATCGCGCGCTCATTTGAAACTTTAACATTAGATGCTCAGGATTCCGTGGAGCTCGTGCTTCATCGAAATTACTTTCAGTTTACGCACGGCCCATTGAGCCGACTTCCGGTGCCGCATCACGGCCGCCAGCGCGCGCGTTACGATAATGTTAAACTTGAGGCTGCAATTCCAATTCAGCTTCAAGTGGGACTTTGCACGTCGCGCTGATTTATGTAATCCACTGAAGGAAATACTTTACTCGGGCGCAATGTAATTTCAACGAGGAATCGAAGAAAAATAATTCACGCTGAATGCTGAATGAGCAGTGCGCGAACCTCAAGTAAGAATGCAAGGGTGCGGGAAGGGGATTGAGATTGCGCCGCACGCGCTGCTGTGGTAGAAACTTTTTTTACTAAGAATATTTATCACTTAAAGAATGTCGGCGTGCCGACATATTGATGCCACTCCGCGAATCTGAAGCTATCATCCTGCAGAGTTATAATATGGGCGAAGGCGACCGCCTGGTGAGTTTCCTCAGCCGGCGTGAAGGGCGCATTCGTGGTGTGGCTGCCGGTGCGCGAAAGCCGAAAACCAAATTCGGTTCGACGCTGGAGCCTCTCTCGTACATCCGGATTTGGTTCTTCGAGCGGGAGACGCGTGAGCTGGTTCGCATCACCCAGTGCGAATTGATCGAATCGTTCATGGCGCTGCACTCGGATTATCCGACCAGCGTGGTGCTGGCGCTCTTCTGTGAGATTACGGAAAACGTGCTGCCGGACCGGGAGCCCTCCGATCCGGCGTTTCGCCTGCTGCTGCTCGCGACGCAATCGATTAAAAAAACTGGGCGCACCGTATTGCCGCTGGCGTACTTCGCGCTTTGGTCGGTAAGATTAGGTGGCTGGCTGCCGTCGCTCAAGTCCTGCGCGAAATGCCGCGGGGAACTAGGAGTGGGACCGGCGTATTTCACGCCCGCGCACTTGGGGCTTACTTGCGAGAAGTGCCGGGCGCCGGGGATGCGCGCGCTTTCTCCGGCTGCGTTGGCTGCGGCGCGCAAAATTGAAGTGGAAAAGCTGGAACTGTTGAACGAAACCGCGATTCCGCCGCGTGCGGCGGCGGAGCTGACCAACTACATGCTCGATATCATTGAACATCAGCTCGAAAAGAAGCTGAAAACGCGATCAATGCTGGAGTCAAACGCTTGAAGCGAACTTCAAAACTCTCTCGACCGGCGCCATCGGCGAGGTCGAAGAAGCCTGCGGGGGCTCCCGCGGCTTTGTCCTCGCCTCGGTCAGTTGGCGTGCACAGCCTGACGTTTCAGGACCTGCTGCTTAAGTTGGAAACCTATTGGGCGAACCGTGGGTGCGTCCTGCAGCAGCCTTACGATGTGGAAGTGGGCGCAGGAACGATGCACCCGGAAACGTTTTTGCGCGTGCTCGGGCCTGACCCTTACCGCGTGGCATACGTCCAGCCGAGCCGGCGTCCTGCGGACGGGCGCTACGGAAAGAATCCCAACCGGCTGTACAAGCACTTTCAACTTCAAGTACTGCTTAAGCCGGCGCCAGTCAATATTCAGGATCTGTATCTGGAGAGCTTGGCGGCAATTGGAATTGGCTTGAACCATCACGACGTCCGATTTGAAGAGGACAACTGGGAGGCGCCCACGCTGGGAGCCTGGGGCGTGGGATGGCAAGTGTTACTTGATGGTTTGGAGATCACCCAGTTCACGTATTTCCAGCAGTGCGGCGGGATCGACCTCGACCCGGTGCCAGTGGAGTTGACCTATGGGCTGGACCGAATCGCGACGTACCTTCAAGGAGTAACGAAGGTTTACGATCTGCGATGGTCAGATAACACTTTATATGGTGTGGTGCGGCTGGCGGACGAGCAGCAATTTTCTGTTTACAATTTTGAGTTGGCTGATCCGGTGATGACGCGGAGGATTTTTGACCTGAGCGAGGCCGAGGCGTCGCGGCTATTGAAGCTTTACTCGAAGACTGAAGGGAAGGAGCGTGCGCGGTTTCCGCTGCTCGCGGCGTATGAGATGTGCTTAAAGTGTTCCCATAACTTTAATGTACTGGACGCACGTGGGGCGATTTCGGTGACCGAGCGCGCGTCGATGATCGCGCGGGTGCGGCAGCTCTCATGTCAGGTGGCGGCCGGATGGCTGGATCAGGCGCCGTTGCGTGCGGAGTTTGCGCAGGCGGTGAACCAGTGAAAGAGCGGTCGGATTTCTTACTGGAGGTCGGGTGCGAAGAGATTCCGGCAGGACTGCTTCCGGGGGCGATCAGGGATATTCAACAAATACTTGAAAAACATTTTGGCGAGTTGGGATTGCGAGAGGGTGCGACGATTCGCGCGGTGGGAGCGCCGCGAAGAATTGCGGTGATGGTTGAAGGGTTGCTCTTGCGGCAAGCAGATTCATTAAAGGAAATTCTAGGTCCGCCGAAATCGGTTGGCTTCGATAAAGTCGGCGCGCCGACTCGCGCCGCGGAAAGTTTTGCGCAGAAGCAGAATGTGCCGCTCGATCAAATTTCAATCGTCACTACCCCGAAGGGGGAATACCTCGCATACAAGCAGAAGATCGTTGGGCGGGTGACATCGGAGATTTTGACCGAATCGCTGTCGCAGTGGATTCAGGAGCTCGCGTTTCCGCGCGCGATGTATTGGACATCGAAGACAGGACCGAAATTTACGCGGCCGATCCGGTGGATTGTGGCGCTGCTGGACGGGAAAGTGGTTCCGCACTCCCTGGCGGACGTCTTTTCGGGGAACGCGACCAGCGGGCACCGCTTTCTGGGGAAGCGTTCGATTCCTTTGCATGGCGTAGCGGACTACCTTTCCGCGCTGCGCAAGAACTTCGTGATGGCCGATCCGGCAGAGCGCCGGAAGCGAATTGAATCGCAATTACACTCTGTGCCTCACGCTCGGAAGCTGCAAGTGCATGCGGATCCTGGGTTGGTGGACCTCACGTCTTACTTGAATGAGTTTCCTACGGTAATCATGGGGGATTTCGATCCCTCCTATCTTGAACTGCCCGACGAAATTCTGCTTACGGTGATGCGCGATCATCAGAAGTATTTTGGAGTGGAAGATAAGGCGGGAAATCTGACGCCACATTTTCTGGCGGTGATCAATCTGGAGAATGATGCGAAGAATCTGGTTCGCGCTGGGCATGAGAAGGTGCTGGCGGCGCGGTTTGCGGATGCGCGCTTCTTCTGGGAGACCGATCAGAAGCATCCTCTCGCGGAATATTTGCCGAAACTGGCGCTGGTTACTTACGAATCGCGACTGGGGACGTATGGCGACAAGGTGGAGCGCATGCGCCAGATCGCGAGATGGATCGCGGAGCAGTGGTTCAGCTCGGGCTACCATCAGGCCGATGTTTCGGGCGCGGACCGTGCGGCGGAGCTCGCGAAATGCGATTTGGTAACGGACATGGTGCGAGAGTTCACCGAACTGCAGGGAATCGTGGGCGGGCTGTACGCGCAAGTTCAAGGAGAACCAGAGGCGGTGGCCTCGGCGGTGTACGATCATTACCGGCCGGTGGGACTCGATGATCCCATCCCGCGAAGCATCACCGGGTGTATCGTATCGCTGGCGGACAAGATCGATTCGATCGTGGCCTGCTACGCAATTGGGGCGATCCCTTCCGGTTCAAGTGATCCGTTCGCATTGCGCCGGGCGGCGTTGGGAGTGGCAAAGATAATCTTCGAGCTTCAACTCCCACTTTCACTGGCTCAACTTGTGGGTGCGGCATCGAAGGCGCTGGAAGAACGTGCGCCTAAACGTAAAGTTGATTCAGAAGTTGAGAAGTCGGTAATCGAATTTCTACTGGAGCGCGCGAAGTACATCCTTCGAGAGCGCCGTGGTTTCGCTTACGACGAGGTGAACGCAGTGTTTGCGGCCGGCGCGGACGACTTGGTGGATGCGGCGCAGAGGTTGAGCGCGGTGCAGGCGATTCGTCACACCAAAGATTTCGAGCCGTTGGCGAGCGCGTTCAAGCGGATCCGGAAGATCGTCGAGAAGGCTGGCAGTAACGGGCCCGGCATGACCGGGAAGCTCTCGGCGGTCCGCGGCGAACTGCTGGAAAAGGGTGCGGAGAAGGATTTGCATCAAGCAGCGATCCGAGTGCGGGATCAGGCGACGGCAGAGAAGAGGCAAGGGCGGTATCGAGAAGCGCTGGAAGCGATCGCCGAGTTACGTCCGAGCGTGGACAAGTATTTTGATGATGTGATGGTGATGGTCGAGGGTGAGGATCTCCGCAACAACCGGCTGACCATGCTCGGGGGATTGTTAAAGGAGTTCTCGACGATCGCGGACTTCTCGGAGCTCGTGACCGCGGATACTTAAAGTTCGAGTGGATGTTTTGCGCGGTGCGCAATAAATGTCCTGTCGGCCGATCTGATCCGACGCGTTTTGTCGTGTGCAGTTTCACTTTAATCCGAATGCTTGATGCGTCGGCGAGCCGACAGCTCAACGCATACCTGATGTCCGCTACGGCGGGCGAATGAGAGGAAGCGTGAAATACGTTTATTTTTTTGGAGGCGGCAAGGCGGAAGGCGACGGACAGATGCGCGAGATTTTGGGAGGCAAGGGCGCGGGCTTGGCGGAGATGACCCGTATCGGACTGCCAGTGCCCGCCGGATTTACGATCACGACCCAGACCTGCGCGTACTACCTCGAGAATAACAAGAAATATCCCAAGGAACTCGCCGGAGAAGTGCACAAGGCGATCGAAAAGCTCGAAAAGCAGACGGGAAAGAAGCTTGGAGACGCGAAGGACCCACTGTTGGTGAGCGTGCGGTCGGGTTCGGCGCGATCGATGCCCGGAATGATGGAGACGATTCTGAATCTGGGACTGAACGAGAAGTCCGTCGAGGGATTGGCCAAGCGCACTGGCAACGAGAGATTCGCGTTCGACGCATATCGGCGGTTCGTGCAGATGTATTCGGCGGTTGTGATCGGACTGCCTAAGGAAGAACTCGAAGAGCGACTGCGCTCCTTGAAGGCCCGTCTGGGCGTGACCGACGATACAAAGGTAACCGGTGCTGGCTGGAGAGAGCTGGTTAAGGAGTACAAGCAGTACTTTAAGTCTAAAACCGGCAAAGATTTTCCGGAAGATCCTGAGGAACAGCTCTGGGGTGCGATTGGCGCGGTGTTCCAGTCGTGGAACGCTGAGAAGGCGGTGACCTATCGGCGCGTGGAGAAGATTACTGGGCTGATTGGGACCGCGGTGAACGTCGTTCAGATGGTTTTCGGAAACCTCGGCGACAGTTCGGGCACCGGAGTCTGCTTCACGCGCGACCCTTCGAGCGGCGAAAAAGTGTTCTATGGGGAATTCTTATTGAACGCGCAAGGAGAAGACGTGGTGGCAGGGATTCGCACGCCTATGCCTCTGGCGGAACTGGCCAAGCGGATGCCGAAGGTGTATCCGCAGCTTGAAAAGGTGCGGAATACGCTCGAAAAGCATTACCGCGACATGCAGGACCTGGAATTTACGATTGAAGACGGCAAGCTGTACATGTTGCAGACTCGCACCGGGAAGCGGTCGCCGCAGGCGACGTTCGTGATGGCGGTCGAGATGGCCAATGAAAAGCTCATCACCCGGGATGAGGCGCTGATGCGCATCAAGTCTGAGGACGTCGAGCGGCTGTTCTACCCGGTCATCGACGCGGCTTCCGCTAAGGATTTGCAGTCGAGAAAGCTGGGCACTGGAATTAACGCGGTTCCCGGGGCGGCGGTGGGGAAAGCGGTGTTCACCGCGCACGAAGCGGAGGCGTGGGCTGCACGCGGAGAGAAAGTGATCTTAATCCGGCGAGAGACCAGCCCGGAGGACGTGGGAGGGATGTTTGTGGCGCAGGGAATTCTGACCGCGACGGGAGGGAAGACCAGCCACGCCGCGGTGGTGGCTCGCGGTTGGGGGAAATGCTGCGTGGTAGGCGCGGAAAAGATGGATATCGACGCGTCCGCGAAACAAATGCGCGCCGGCGGCAAGGTAATTAAGGAAGGGGATTGGATCACGTTGGACGGGAATGAGGGCGACGTGTACGAGGGCCAGGCTAAGTTGGTGACCCCGGTTCATCCGAAGGCGTACTACACGCTGCTGGAATGGGCCGACGGCATTCGTCGTCTGAAAGTCCGCACCAACGCCGATACACCTCAAGACGCACGAAACGCTCGCGAGATGGGCGCCGAGGGGATTGGGCTCTGCCGCACCGAGCATATGTTCTTTAAGGATTTCGAGCAGCCGGAACACAGCGCGGACCGCCAACTCGCTATTCAAGAGATGATTGTGGCCGATGACGTGGAATCACGGCGCAAGGCCTTGGCCAAGTTGCTTCCTTTTCAGCGGCGAGACTTCATCGGATTGTTTAAGGCCATGAACGGCCTGCCGGTGACGATACGATTGATCGACCCACCGCTGCATGAGTTCGTTCCGCACGACCGGGAAAAACAAGCGGAGCTGGCCAAGAAGATTGGGGTGCCGGTGGAAGTGGTCACGCGCAGGGTTGAACAACTACATGAATCAAATCCGATGCTGGGGCACCGCGGATGCCGGCTGTGCATCACCTATCCAGAAATACTTGAGATGCAAGTTCGAGCGATAATTGAAGCAGCGATTGAATGCCAGAAATCTAAAATTAAAGTTCTTCCGGAGATTATGATTCCGTTGGTGCTAGATCGTAAGGAATTAAAAATACTTGAAGAAGCGACCCGGCGCGTCGCGGACGCGATCATTGCTAAGGCTAAAGTGAAGCTTGAGTATTTGGTAGGTACGATGATTGAGCTGCCGCGGGCTGCCCTTACCGCCGACAAGATTGCGGAAGTGGCGGAATTTTTCTCCTTTGGCACCAATGACCTGACCCAGACTTGCATGGGACTTTCCCGCGACGACGCCGGGAGATTTCTACCCGACTACGTGGACGAGAAGAAGGCCGGAATCTTCAAGAGCGACCCATTTCAGAGCTTGGACGTCGAAGGCGTCGGTCAACTCATCGAAATGGGCATCCAGCGCGGCAGAAAGACCCGGCCCAAGCTCAAGGTGGGAATTTGCGGGGAGCACGGCGGGGACGCGGAGAGCGTCCGGTTCTGCCACCAGGTAGGAATGGACTACGTGAGCGCGTCCCCGTTTCGTGTGCCGATCGCGCGATTGGCCGCGGCCCAGGCGGTGCTGGAAGAGAAGGCCCGCAAGAAAAAGTAAAACGACAGGTTGTGTATGCGCATTCGTGCCGCTCTGGGGCGACCGCAGTGGGTTAGAACGGCACGGTTTCGGAGTAAACGAGACCACACGCACCGGGCTTTCACAGCTCCCGCGCACCTAGAATAATTAGCGTGATATAATGAACGTGATACTCATACAGTGCGCTAATATCCCCGCGAAATCGCTTATTAGGAAAGCGGCCCGGAATGTTTGCCACTCGAACGTCGTTCGTCTTGGTCCTGGCACTCACGGTAGCGCGCGCCCAGTCGCCAGCGCCCGCTGCGCCGGTGCAAGCCCCGACCGCTCTGTCGGGAACGGCCGCTCCGGACTCTCCGAAAGCGCCAACACCGCCCGCCGACACGACGTACGCTAAAGAGCCATACGTATTCGAACTCCTCCAACAGAAATTTCGCTTCGAAGCCGACGGGCGTTACCAGCGCGACCTTACTTTCCGCGTCCGCATCCAATCCGAATCAGCAGTCCACGATCTCGGCCTGTTGGTCCAGCAGTTCGCTTCCGCTTTCGAATCGCTCGACGTGGTCTACGCGCGTGTCCGCAAACCCGACGGCACGATAATCGAAACGCCGCCCTCGGACGTGCAAGAACTCGATTCCGCGGTGAGTCGCGAAGCTCCGATGTACACCGACGAACGGGAGAAACACGTCGCGATCAAATCGCTTTCCGTCGGCGACGTGCTGGAAGTCAGCTTCCACTGGAACGTCCACGACGCGATGGCTCCAATCACTTTTGGCTGGATCGCGATTACTCGCGAACCGGCATTTGCTGAAAGAGATGATCGAGATCGACGTCCCGCGCGCGCCACCGGTAAAATTGCACTACACCGATCCAAAGCCAACCATTCGTGACCAAGCCGATCGCCGAATTCACACCTTCGAATCTTCCAATCTCAAAAACGCCGAAGAATCCAAAATTCCGGACTGGGAAAAGGACGCTCACGGCCAGGACCCGCCCGATCTGAGTTTGTCGTCGTTCGCCTCTTGGGAGGATGTTGGCGCGTGGTTCAGTGCGCTGCAGCAACCTAAGATTGCGGTCACCCCGGAAACTAAAGCGAAGGCCGAGGAATTCACCAAAGGCAAGTCGACCGACGACGAAAAAATCAGCGCCCTTTACGATTTCGTTTCCCTGCATATTCGTTAAATCGCCGTGAATCTCGGGCTCAGCCGCTACACTCCACATGCCGCCGCTGACGTACTCTCCAACCGCTATGGCGATTGCAGAGATAAGCATACGCTGTTCGCCGCGCTGCTTCAGGCGGTTGGAATTCCCGCCGCCCCGGCCCTGATCAGTTCCGTTTACCGGGTGGACCCTTCATTTGCTTCCCCGAGTCTTTTCGATCATGTGACTACCGCCATTCCTCGCAGCAGTTCTTTTCTGTTTCTTGATACGACTCCCGAAGTCGCACCTCTAGGTTTGCTGCGGGCAAATCTTCGGGGACGACAGCCACTCGTCATGCCGCCGGGCGCCCCGGCCAAGCTGGTGGTGATCCCGGCGGACCCGCCATTTCGCCAGTACGAAACCGTCCACTTTGAATCGACGATCGATTCAGAGGGAACTCTGGACGCCAAGATTCACCTGGAAGAGAGGGGCGACACGAAAGTGCTTTGGAGGTCGGACTATCGTGCGACGCCGCAAAATCGTTGGAAGGAACTCACCGGGGACATCGCAGCCGGGATGGGCTATGGCGGTACGATAAGCGACACTTCCGCCGCGCAGCCGGAAGATACCGGGCAGGCCTTCTGCTTAGCTTTTTCCTACCACCGCAAGGATTATCTGGATTGGAAGGAAAATCGAATCGTGCTGCCCGTGCCGTGGACTTTCTTCCTAACGGATCTTACCGACGAGCAAAGGTCTCCAAAGCAGTGCTGCCACTCGGCTCCCCTTCTGACATCACCTTTGAAATTACCGTGAAATTTCCGGCCGGCTACGCTCCCGTTCTTCCTCAGAACGTCGTGCGCAAAACGGATTTCGCGGAATTTTCAGCCACCTATTCCGTGGACAAAGTGCTCGGCGGACCGCTTCACGTCAAAACGCTGCTGCCCGAAGTCTCCGGCGACAAACGCGCGGAGTATAGCGGGCTGGTGAAAAGCGCCAATGAAGCGGCCCAAACCTGTATTTACGTTCGCACTACGGCCGAGGATTTTGTGGTTCCATCGCTGGCCGGCCTTACCCCATTTGAGCGCAAGGCTGCGGTGGCTGGCCTGGAAAAGCAATTCGCCGAAAATCCCGGCGACCACCAGTTCGCTGTGGCGCTGAGCCAGGCTCACATGGACGACCACCGATATCGAGAAGCGGCCGACGTCCTTGAGAAATCGCTCGCCGTAAATTCGGAACGGTCTCAGGGCATCAATCTCGCCCTTGCGAAAGCGTTCCTCGGCGTTCCGGACGCCGATAAAGCCATGGATCAACTGCGCAACGCGCTGGGCGACCAACCGGATAATGCGCTGCTCAATGAAGCCGCGCTGGCTCTAGCCGACGCCAACATTCATTTGGACGACGCTTTGACCTATTTCAATCGTGCGGTTACCGAGATTTCCTCCAAATCGTCGGCCATTTCCCCTGACGCGGCGCAGGTCGCCGATTTCCGTTTACTCCGTGGGCTCGCTATCGATTGGGACGCTCTTGGTTGGATCAAGTTTCGAATGGGCGACGCGGCGACCGCCGAAAAATATTCGCTCGCGGCGTGGGAACTCAAGCAAGCGCCCAGCATCGGCGAGCATCTCGTCGAGGTCTACGAAAAACTCGGAAAGAACAAACAAGCGGCAAAAGTGTGCCTGCTGGCGCTAGCGGCCGGCGACCGCAACGCTCCGGACGAGAAACTTTTCGAAGAATTGAATCACCTGCGCGCGTTCCTCCCAAAGACTCCCGGTGGGATTCGATCCGATTGGTCTGACGGCGCCATGGCTCTCTCGGAGATGCGTACGATTCACATTCCCTTTCACCCTCAGTTGCAGAAATCCTCCGGATCCGCCCATTTTGTGATTTCCTTCACCTCCAGCTCGAAGCCGGAAAAAGTTGTCTTTGAATCCGGCGCCGAAGAGCTGCGCGGCGGCATTCCAGCATTGACAGCCGCCATCTATCCTCAAATCGTTCCGGACACCACGGCCGTTCGCATCCTCCACCGCGCAATTCTCAGTTGTCTTCATTCCGCCGACGATTGTGTGCTGGTTTTCATACCCGATACCGAGATGGCCTTGCCGGGATTTCATATCATCGGAGCTCCCGGACCGCCCAATCAATTTCCCCCTCCGCCCGGGCTTTAACATGGCTATCCGTGCAAGAATTAGGTGGTTGCGGACACCGCGTAGGGATCCTGGTGCTTGACTCAAGGGTGATCGGGAAAACCCAACCAGTGAAACAAGAGGGGAACGCCGCTGACTACTGCTGACGAATTGGGACGGGCCAGCTCGCTGATTATCGGCGTCTGTGGCGGTACCGGTTCGGGGAAGACTACCATCACCGACCGGATCATCGAGGCGTTCGAGCCATCGAGCGTGCTGGTCCTGCAGCAGGACCACTACTACAAAGATCTGCCACACCTGCCGCTGGAAGAGCGTAAGCGCCAGAACTTCGATCACCCCGATGCATTCGATACGCTGCTGCTGATCGAGCATGTCCGGCGGCTGCGCTCGGGTGTCGCGGTCGATCGGCCGTCGTACGATTTCACCGAGTACAGGAGGCTGGTGGCGACAGTGAGACTGGAGCCGCGTCCGGCGATCATCGTGGAAGGGATATTGATCTTCGAGAATGCCGGGCTGTGCGAGCAGATGGATATAAAGATTTTTGTGGATACCGATGCGGACCTGCGGTTTATTCGGCGGCTGGGGCGGGACATTCGGGATCGCGGACGGACTCTGGACTCGGTGGTGACGCAGTACCTGGCTACGGTGCGGCCGATGCATTTGGAGTTTGTTGAGCCGAGCAAGCGGAATGCGGACATTATTTTGCCGGAGGGTGGGTATAACCAGGTAGGGACCGATCTGGTGATCCAGAAGATTCGGTCGTTGATTCCGCAGAGCGGGCGCAGCCGGACTGGGGATAACGTCAGCGAGCCTGGCCGTTAGCACGAAACGGCGGTCGATGAAGGTCCATACGCCCACCTTTCCCCAAAACCGGGAAGAATGGGGCGCCCGGAAAAGATAAAATCGTAAAACCGAACGTCAAGACCTCCGCACTGCCCGACGGGGCACGCAACCTCAGCAACCAAATTCCAAGACAAACTGGACCTCTGGAACTGTTGCAATTAGCGATGGTGTTCGGTGACTTCTTCGTTGTGGGCTACGAGGGCTACCGTGGCCAGGCCTACGAACAGGCCATGCTCCACGATTCCGGGGATGTGATCCAGCTCGGCGCCTAGTTTTTCGGGATCGCGGATCTCACCGAACTCGCAATTCAGAATGTGGTTGCCTTCGTCGGTGACGAAGGTTTTTCCATCCGGCTCGATGCGCAGGGCAACGTTCGCGCCTAGCGCGGAGATTCTTCGAATCAAGAGCGGCTCGGCGAAGGAGATCACTTCCACCGGAAGCGCCATTACGCCCAACACGTTCACCAGCTTGGTGTGATCGGCGATCACTACGAAGCGGCGGGTCGCCGTGGCGATGATTTTTTCATGAAGCAATGCGCCGCCGTGGCCCTTGATCAGGCGCAGGTGAGGATCGATCTCGTCCGCACCATCGACGCTGACGTCGATTTGCGATACGTCTTGGAACGTGACCAAGGGAATGCCCAGGCTGGCGGCCAATTGCTGCGAGCCCGCTGAAGTGGGTATGCCGCGAATCTGCAGACTGCCGGCTTGCACGCGTTCACCGAGCAGCTTGATGAATTCTGAAGAGGTAGAGCCGCTACCCAGGCCGACCACCATGCCGGACTCGATGTAGCGAATGCTGGCGCGTGCAGCGGCTTTTTTTTCGTGGGTTAGGTCAGGCATATCGTTCTCAGACTCCCGTTTGCCACTGGCCGGCGCAAGTGCTTATGATGCGCAGAGCCAGATGGGCTGTGCCACCACTCCCGCTGGCGGCTACGTGGGCATCTTCAAAAAGCAGTACGCGCCCAGAAAAAGAAAAATCGCATCGGGCGACCATCCCGCGAGCAGCGGCGGCAACTGCCCCACCGCGCCCATCGCCTCAAACAGCCGCGCCATCGACCAGTAAATTACACTGATGGCCACCGCCAGCGCCAGCCCGCCGATCGCCCCGCGCGTTCCCACCAGGAATCCGAACGGCGCACTCAGGAAAATAATAATCGCGGCGATCATGGGAAACGCGAATTTCATGTGCCACTGAACGGTAAGCCGCGAAGTGTCGAAGCCCGCTTGGCGCAAGCCGGCAATGTAGGTGCGCAGTTGGGACCAATTCATCTGATCGTACTGGCGAACCTCGCGGCGAAAGTAGGAAGGGGGCTCGGTGATCTCGGCGACCGAAAGCACTTCAAAGGGAAGATAGCGGGTGATTCTCTCGCCGTCGAAATCGCGCACCCAGCCATTTTCCAGAATCCAGACGCCCAGCTTGGGCTCCCACATCGCGCGATCCGCGAAGATCCGGCGGCGCAATTGGAAGGTCTTGGGATTGAGCTCGAAAACGCTCAAGCCGCCGAACAAATCGTGATCCGAATCGAAAACGTTATAGTTAAAAAGCTTCGAACCCTGCCCGAAGATCCACTGATGCGCGGGATGAAAATACGTTTGCGCGGGCCGGCCCTTGATCTGGTTGCGCAAAGCGTCTTGGGTGCGGTTGGCGTACGGCAAGTAGGCGTTGTCCATGGCGAACATGCCGAAGGCCAGCAGCAGGCCGGTCAATAACAACGGCAGGTTCAGGCGATAGAGGCTCACACCGCTGGCCTTGAACGCCACCACTTCGTTATTTTTGGCCATCACGCCGAGGGTCACCAGCACGGCCACCAAAGCCGCAAGCGGCGTGAGTTGGTACACCAGCAACGGCACCAGATAACCCAGATAGGAGAGCACCACCGAGGTAGGCACATGGTTCTTGGAGATGTCGGCGAGCAGATCGAAGAGCGTGAAAGCGTCAAACACCACCACGAAACCGGCCAGCACCAATGCGAAATACGAAATGAAACTGCGGAACACATAAACGTCCACCAGCAGCGGAAAGCCGTTCATTCCCGCCTTCTGCGCCGCCTTCCGCCCCAGTGACGACACCCGCGCGATGCTGATCGGAGCGTTCACCGCGGCGCCATTCGCGACGGAAGCCGCGGCGGGCGACGCGGAGCGGCGCTTGGCGGCCAGCGCATCCCACATGCGCGAAACGTAGCTCTGCTTGCCGCCGTGTTCGACCCGGCGAAACAGTGTGACCGCAAAAATCGCGGCGATAATATTTGCGGCCCATACTCCGACGGCCGGATGCAACAGCCCTTGCTGAGCCAGGCGGATGCCGACCAGCAGCACCATGTAGTAGCCGCAGATCAACAGCAGCGTGAGAACCAGGCCGGAAGCGCGGCCTCCGCGCCGGGGACGGATACCGGCGGAGACGCCCAGCATGGCGAACACCAGGCAGGCGGCAGGAAACGCCAGACGGCGGTAGAATTCGATGCGCGATTCGCGCCAGCCGGGGCCATGAATCTGGAGCAGAGCGCCATCGGAGAGCTCCGCATCGGAGAGAGACGGCGTTGTACCTTCGGAACTGCTGATGGCGATCGGCAGGTCGCTGGATTCGAACGTGCTAACGTTATAGCGCAGCGGATCATGCGGATCATATTCGTGGGTGCTGCCGCCGCGCAGGTGCAGCTCGAACTGGTTGTTGGCGGGGTCGTTCACCACGATGGCGTCCTCGGCTAGGGTGACCCGCGTGCCGGTGGCGGAGCCAGTCTCGGCGAGGAAAACGCCGCGCCAATGGGCCGCGGTGGCGGAAACGTCTTCGACGTAGAGCACCGTATTTGGAAATCGTTCGTCGAACACGCGGGGTTGCACCGCAAAAGGAACCTGCGATGACTGGAGCTGAAGCTCAAGCCGATGGAGGGTGCGCAGCGACGCTGGCCCGAGCCAAACGGTCATGGAAAGAGTGAGAAGCGCCGCTATGCCCGCCAGCGCGCCGACCGGAAACAGCAAGCGCCGCATGCCGATGCCGAGCGCGTGAAGCGCCACGATCTCGCTATCCGCCGAGAGCCGCCCGAGGGCAATCAACACGCCGACCAGAGCCGCCATCGGGAGCGTAAATACGAGAATCGGCGGCAGGGAACTCAGGAAGAGAAGAGTAATACGGCCAGCGCCGCCGGCGTGGCGGACGATCAAGTCCATCAGCCGCACCAGTTGCGGGATGAAAAATACGAACGTAAAAACGGCGAGGCCCAGCAGGGTGTGGGAGAGGACTTCGCGAAAGATGTATCGGTCGAGGATGCGCATGGTCGCGCCCGGCCATTCTAGCACGAGCACTCGAGTTGGACCGGAGAGCATCGGCCCGTGAACCCCGTTAATCTGGTTTTGATCTGGCACATGCACCAGCCGGAGTACAAGGACCCCGCCACGCGGAGCTATTTCCTGCCGTGGACGCGGCTACACGCGCTAAAGGATTACTGGGGCATGGTGAAAATTCTGGAGGAATTTCCGGAAGTCCACATGACTTTCAACATTGTGCCGTCGCTCGCGGCGCAGATTCAGGAGTACGCCAGCGGGAATTTCCGGGAGCCGTGGTTTGATGTGGCGTTCGCGGCGTCGAACGATTTGACGCGTCCGCAGCGGGGCGAAATTCTGGAGCGGGCATTTCAGGCCAATCTCGATCAGCTGGTGCGGCGGTGGGCGCGGTTTGGCCAATTGTTCGATGCCTATCAGTCCGCCGGGGCCGAAGCGTGCATCGCGCAGTGGGGAGTGCAGGACTGGCGAGATTTGCAGGTGCTCTCGCAGCTTGCCTGGATGGACGAAGAATACCTGGCGCACGATCCGGTGGTAAGCGCGCTTTCGGCCAAGGGCGAGGGATACACGGAAGCCGACAAGCAGGCGTTGCGCGAAAAGCAGCTCGAGCTGCTCGGGCGGGTTTTGCCGGAGTATGCCAGCGCGGCGAGTCGCGGGCAGATTGAAATATCGGCAACCCCGTTTTATCATCCGATTCTGCCGCTGCTCTGCGATACCAACATTGCTCGAACCTCCAATCCCGCTACCCCGCTGCCGTATCCGCCGTTTCAACAACCTGAGGATGCGCGCGAGCAACTGACGCGGGCTCGCGCATTCCACGAAAAAACGTTCGGCCGGTTACCCGCGGGCTTGTGGCCTTCGGAGGGCTCGGTCTCCGACCCAGTGGTGGCGATGGCCGCGGACATGGGGTTTCGCTGGTTCGCCACGGACGAAGGAGTGCTGGGCCGCAGCCGCGGGCTGGGATTCGACCGCGACAGCAGCGGATTTCCGCAGAATGCCGAAGCGCTGTACACGCCGTGGAAAATCCGTTATGGCGGAAGTGAGATCGCGGGATTCTTTCGCGACCACTATATTTCGGATCTGGTTGGATTTGTTTACAGCCGTATGGATGCGCGGAGCGCGGCGGAGGATTTTCATCGGCGGGTGCGGGCGGTGGGCGAGCGCGTATCGATGGCGAAGCCGGCGACGCTGGCGGTGATTCTCGACGGCGAGAACGCCTGGGAGTATTACGACAAGAACGGAAGGGAATTCCTGCGGCGCTTTTACGATTTGGTACGGCACGATCCGGACATCCACGGGCTCACCGCGAGCGAAGCGATCGCCGCGGCCGGAGAAACTCCCACGCTGGACCACATCTTCCCCGGTTCATGGATCAATGCGAATTTCGACGTGTGGATTGGAAACCAGGAAGACCTGCGTGCCTGGGAACTGCTCGGCGCTGCGCGGCGGGAGTATCAAGACGCTGCGCGACAGGCCGAAGAGAATGCTCCAGGTGCGCCATTCGCAGGGCAATTGGCGCGGGCTTATGAATCGATATTGGTGGCGGAGGGCAGCGACTGGAATTGGTGGTACGGCCCGGAACACAGCACTGCGAACGATGCCGAGTTCGACTCGCTGTATCGCAAACACCTCTCGGAGGTGTACGCCGCGCTGGGGAGGGAAGCGCCGAACGCGCTAGCCCAGCCGATCAAGAAGCAGCCGCAAAACGGGAAACGCGAGGCGCCGGCGCAATTCCTGGACGTCCAGGTGGATGGGCGGGAGACCAGCTATTTTGAATGGTTAGGAGCAGGGACTTATACCGTCGATCGGCGCAGTGGTGCGCTGCATGCAGGCGCGGGGGCCGTTTCGGGGTTGTCGTATGGATTTTCGCGAGACCGATTTTTCGTTCGGCTCGAACCGCTGGCGGCGGATATTTCCGGGCCGGGCGAATGCGAGCTGCGATTTACGTTTTTGGACACGCGCGAAAAGCGGGTGACCGTGCGGTTGACCCAGAACCAGGTAACCGGGATTAGCATCGATCCCGAAGAGAGCGTTGACGGTCAGGTGGCTGCGGCCGCGGGAAAGATCATCGAAGTTAGTTTCTCGCGAGAATTATTCGGAGCTGAAAATTGGAAGTCTCTGCAGCTTAGCGTCAGCGTTTGGAAGAGCGGATTGCCGGTGGACGTAGTGCCCTCATCTGGATACCTCGAAATTCCTCTCGGAGAAGATGTTTTCGCCTGGCCTATTGCTTCTGCTTAGCTTCGCATAAGCAGCGTTGCGGCGCCGCCATTTCTGGCGGCGGTAATTCTTAGACAAGAAAACTCGGAATACCAAAATGCGATTCGCAGCCGATGGGCGTTGCTTAACGTCGGGGAATCTCGGATGGCTGCTGCGTATTAGTCCGAATTCACTTGTTGAAAACAATTGCATAGACTGCGCGGCAATGAACGTCCTGGTTTCGAATCTGAAACCGCCCGGGATTTCGAAAGGGCGATTCGACGCAGCTCTTCGAAGTCCGGGACCTGAGAAAAGTTCGATCCCACGGTCCGGCGCGACGGCGTCGCGGCCTTCGATCGATGCCTGTGTGCCCGGTTCGCCGGAGGGCATGTTGAGAAAGCGATTATTTTCCTGCAGCGTGATGGGCATGGTTTGTTGCGCATGCCTGATGATGCACAGAGCCTTTCTCGCGCGAAGCGGGCTCCAGACGCCGGGCCGTGCGGATCGCAATCGCTTCGCGCCGCGCGCCATGCCGCACCCAGTGCCGCGCGCCATGCCGCGCATATTTGCGGCCAATCGCGGACAGGAGGCTCCCGGAGTGCAGTTCGCATCCGCCGCGAGCGACGGCACGGTTCTGCTAACCGATCAGGGATTGCCTGGAGGCTGCGCTCCCGCTCCGGCCGCGGGAGGGGCCTGGCGCTGCAACTACTACATGCACGGAAGAAACTGGGGTGGAAAGCCGACGGCCCGCTGGCTGCGCAAGCGAATTATTTTCGCGGAAACGATCCCCGCCTCTGGCATGCCAGTGTGCCGCTCAGCCCGCTGGCGCGAGAGGAGCAGGTGTTGCCCGGGATCGATTGGGTGGTCTACGGCCATGGCGGGGACGTCGAGTACGACCTGGTCGTTTCGCCCGGAAGTCCGGTGAGTGGCATCCGATTCCGCGTCGACACCACGGATCGCGTGCGAGTGGATGCGGCGGGGGACATTTTGGTAGGCGGGGATCCGGCGTCAGGCGGCTCGCCCGCGATGCGGATGCACCGGGCGGTGGCGTATCAGGAAGTGCGCGGCGAGCGCATGGGAGTGGACGCGGCGTACGAACTGGCGCGCGATGGAACGCTTGGTTTTGTCGTCGGTGCGCACGATCCTCAGCTTCCCTTGGTGATCGACCCTTGCATCTCGATTACCTACGATTCCTTTCTCGGCATAGCCACCGAGTACAGCACCCCCAATAGCGTCGCGCTGGACGCGTCTGGAAATTTGTATGTGTGCGGAACGGCTCTCACCGCGACGACGGCGTATGGCGGCGCTCCGCCGGTTCCCATTTCTCAGTTGGGGCCAGTCGACGGAGCCGATAAGGACATCGTGGTCGCCAAGATAAATCCCAACGTGGCGGGAGCGATGTCGGTCATCTATATAGCCTACATCGGTGGCACCGGTGACGATGAGTGTGGCGGGATCGCCGTAGATTCCTCGAACAGCGCCGCGATTGTCGGCAGCACCACGTCGCTCGACTTCCCAACGGCGGGGAATGCAACTCAAGCATCGCTCACTGGCACGCAAAAGCTGGCGATCATGAAACTCGATCCCACTGGTAGCATCCTGCAGTATTCACCTATTTCGAAGGAACGGGCGAGGAGGACAGCCAAGCCGCCATGGGGATCGCCTTGGAGGTGTCGGGAAATGTGTACGTGACGTCGGACTCTTCGTCCACCGATCTGACGGTAACATCCGGCGCGTTCAATGCCCTAAACGGCGGGGGCGCGAGCGATGGCTTCCTGGTGGTGTTCACGCGAACGGACGCGACGGACTATGCGATTACCTATTGCACGTATTTTGGAGTGGACGCGACGGTGGGCAGCGCGGCAATTGCCGTCGACGCCGCGACACCTCCCCATGTTTATCTGGATGGGTTTACGTCGGCGACGCCTTTCACGACTGGTGGATTTCAAACGGCCTACGGAGGCGGGACCTTCGACGGTTTCGTAATGGTGTTCACGCCGGCGGGCCTGGGGATTGCGGATTTGGCCTATTCCACACTGCTGGGCGGCTCCGGTGAAGACCAAATTCTGGGTCTGGCGATCGACACAGCGTCACCGCCCAACATCTACGTCACCGGAACCACGCAATCGACCGACTTTCCCACCGGCACCGCGCTCACCGCCTATCAAGGCAGCCTCCGGCAAACAACCGTCGGCAGTACGACCGACGCAACCGATGCGTTTGCAGCCATGATTGCGCAAAACACCGGCGGGCCGGAACTCGCGCTGAGTCATTCGACATACCTGGGAGTGGGCGCGGACAGTGGATCGGGCATCGCCGCCGTTGCCTGGAACGGGGTCTACGCGGCCGGGCATACCGCTCTCTCAGGGTTTCCGGGCATTAGCGCGCTGCAGTCGTTTAGCGGCACGTCGGATGCCTGGCTTGCGAAGTTCGATATGACCCATTGCGGGGCGGCATCGCTGGTTTACTCCACGCCCTTGGGTGGCTCGAATGATTCGCAGGCGAACGCGCTCGTGACGGATTCCAGTGGCGACATCTTTATCGCGGGCTCGACCACGCCACCGGACTACCCGGCAGCGGGACACGCGAATACCGGTTTCGAAGTGAGTTGTTGGCCGTGTGCCACAAATCCGCCCACGTTGGATGGATTCGTTTCGGAAATAACGGAAGTGGCGGCGCCCATCCCGATCGCCAGAACGAGCGTCGCGCAGATGAACCTCGGTTCGCAGGTTCCCGGCGCCATGGATGCGCCGCCGCAATCGGTGGCCATCTACAACGTAGGCACAGTGGTCGGGACGGAAACTGCCGAAGTAGATATCAACGACAACGCTTCGCCGGGCGTCCAGGTGGTGCAGCGCACCGGTACAGGAAGCGGTGCGCTGGCAAGATCAGTCCGTTGGCCCTTAATTTCGGGTCTGTTCCCGTTGGAGTCAGCAACACGGAACCAATCACTGTGGCCAATACGGGCAACGCGCCGCTCACCATGACGATCACCATGGCTCGACCTAATCTCGGGGCGTTTAGCCCTGCGAGTGCCGGTGGATGCTACCCCTCCGGGGGGTTGGCGGCGGGGGCGAGTTGCGTCATCAACATAGAATTTTCGCCCTCGGCGGTGGGAGCGTTCTCTGCGTTCATAGCTCTGACCGACAATTCCGGGGGCGTTGCCGGGAGCGTTCAGACGATCACGCTGAGCGGCGTTGGTGGCCCCGCGAGCCCGGTTGCTGTGGTGAATCCTCCGTTTCTGACGTTTTTCGCCCAGTCCGTGGGTACGCCGAGCGGTGTTCAGGTGGTTGCGGTGAACAACACGGGAAGCTCCAGGCTGTTCATTTCGTCGATCGGCATCGCCGGGACCAACGCGTCGGAGTTTCAGATCGTCCCAAGCCAAACGACGTGCCTGACGGCCGGGCAAACGCTCGCCGCTTCGGGATTTGCTTCGTCGCGGTGTATTTTTCTCCGGTATCGCTCGGCGCGAAACAGGCCGCACTTACAATTTCCGATAACGCATCTCCCGGCACTCAACTGGTTGTGTTGACGGGCACGGCGGTGGGGCCGACCGCGGTCCTTTCCGTGACGAGCCTCGCCATTGGCCAGCAAAACGCGGGAAGCGCTTCCGCTCCGCAAGCCATTACGGTTGTCAAACACCGGGAACGGATCGCTCACGATTCACTCCATTTCGCTTACCGGCACGAACAGCGCGGCGTTCTCGGAAAATAACACCTGCGGCGCAGTCCTGTACCAAAACACGCAATTCAACATCAACGTGACCTTCCAGCCGACTGCATCGGGAAATCAGTACGCGACGCTGACCATCGCGGACGATGCAGTGAACAGCCCCCAGTTGGTGCAGCTATCCGGCACCGGGTAGGTGCCCCTCCTCACGCTCTTACCGGCGGCGCTCACGTTCTCCTCCCAGTTGGTGGCGACTTCGAGCACTCCGCTGGTGGCAACCGTCACCAACACATTCGCCGCCTCCGTTTCCGGGATGGGACTCACTTTCGGCGGCGCCGACGCTGGCGATTTTCAGCAGACGAGTAATTGCGGCTCGGTCCTCGCGGCAGGAGCTTCGTGCGCGGTGAATGTAGCGTTCCTGCCCGTCGCGTCGGGATCGCGCGCGGGCGTCCTAAACCTCACTTACCTGGGAACGGGCAGCCCCGCAACCGTGGTGCTTAGCGGCGCCGTCAGCGCCTCCGCGGCGCCGTTTACGGTGAGCGGTCAGCACCCAAGCCGGGAGTCTTGCCGGCAGCCGCGGCGTACCCGGGTTATACCCGAAACTCTCTCGGCCGTTATGGGGTACGGCGGTGGCTTGGCTAATATTCGGGCTCGCCATATTGATTTTGTGGCGCCAAAGGCAGTGGTCGTGGCGGGATTTGCGCGGGGCCGGCGCGTCGTTGTCAGCGACGGCTGCGCTCGTCACCCTCGCCGCCTGCATCGGCAGTTCCACCAGTCCGAGCCCGACGCCTGGTACCCCAGCCGGCACCCACACGCTAGCCATCACAGGGGGAACCAGCCGGACGCTGAGCCTCACACTGACCGTGGACTCGAGTAGCGATTGAACCGATTCAGGAACTTTCCAGCCGTGAACCGGAGGCGCACCATGAGTACATCTATTGGGTCTATGACGATGGGGTCGATGACCGAGCGATGGGGCACGTCTCCGTGTGCAGGTTCTGCCACGCGCCCGGACCACCCTCGCGAGAGAGACGCCCAAACACCGTCTGGTTAGGGCTGTTCGACGACAAGCATTTGGCGGCCGACGCCGGCACCGCCACCGGACGCCGATTTTCCTGGGGCTATTGCTGCAGAAACTACACCGAGGAACTGCCGATCTCGCTTCCGCCCTCCCGGGGCTCAGAACATCTTCACCGCCAGGTCCCGCGGGTGGCGCCCGACCGGTATCAGGGTGATCAGCCCGCCGGGCGGCGAGGAAACCCCCGCACTGGAAGTGGCGAGGGAGCGGACCACCGCGAGATCGTCGGAAATCTGGTCGACGACCAACAACATATCGCCCCCGGGAGTGATTAGCGAAGCTCCGGGGCCTTGTCCGACGGAAATGGGAGGTGCGACTTGGCGGACGTCGATGGCGATGGGAACAATATGCGAAGCCTCGGAGTCCGAGACGTACAGAATTCCGGCAAGAATGGAAAACGTGGCGCCGACCGGGCGAAGCCCGAGCAGCAGGTAGTCGCCCACTTCATTGGTTGAAGTATCGACGACCACCATCCCATGAGTTTCGGGGCAAGGAATGTAGAGCTCGCCGCCGTCTGGTTTCATGATCAGATCGCTGGGATTTCCGCCGAGCGACAAATTCGCTTGCAGCACATCCTGCCGTAGGTCGACTACAGAGACTTGCGGGCGGCTGCCCGAAGTCACGAAGGCTTTCGAACCGTCCGGCAAGATGGCCACCTGCTCCGGGTCCGGCGCGGTGGGGATCACCGCGCGGGATACCAGCGTAGCCGCGTCCAATAGCGATACGGTGGAATCGTCGCGGTTGGTCACCAGCAGAGTCTTACCGTCCGGGGTGACGCGCGCGATCCACGGCCGTCGTCCCGCGCGGCCACGAGCCACCACGGAATGTGTGAGCGCATCGATCGCCACGATGGAATCCGAGCCGGAGGCTGCGACGAAAGCCCGGCTGCCGTCCGCGGAAAAGTCGATGGCAAAAGGGCTGCGGCCGGCGGGTATGCGGGTGACCTGCAAGGTGCGGACGTCGAGCACCCAAACGTAACCGCCGCTGGAACTGACGCCCCAAATTTCATTGCGCTTGGGGTTCGCACGGATGCCGCTAGGATCGGGGCCGACGGACACGGTCGCGGCCGGCGCCAGGCGCACCAAATCGACCACCGTCACCGTGCCGTCTTGGATATTTCCGATGTACGCGTTCAGGCGCAGCCCGGAACGCAGAAAAGTGGGCCGCCGCTCGCGCATTATCTCCAGACCGGCGAACGCTAACAGCACGACCAAAACAAAAACAATCCGGCCGCTAACCTTCCGGCGAAGGCCGGGCCGCTCTTCATTTGGAGTGTGTAGTTCCACGATTGGCCGCGCAGGTTTCCGTGCTGCTTCCGTTCTGGCGCAGATTCCGGCTCTTTGCTAATTCAGCGAACGATGCAGAACCTGGGCGATCTGGCGGACTTCGTCCATCAAGCGATCCAGCTCCGCCGGGAGGATGGATTGCGGTCCGTCGGAAAGCGCCCGGTCGGGATCGTTATGGACTTCGACCAACAAGCCGTCCGCGCCCACCGCGACCGCGGCGCGCGAAAGCGGCAGGACCTTGTTGCGCCGTCCGGTGCCGTGGCTGGGGTCGACCACCACCGGGAGATGGCTGAGGCGCTGCACCGCGGGAATCAAGCTCAGGTCCAGAGTATTTCGGGTGTGATCGGAAAAGGTGCGCACGCCCCGCTCGCACAGGATCACGTTGTAATTGCCCTCGGCCATAATGTATTCCGCGGCCATCAGAAACTCATCGAGCGTCGCGGACATTCCGCGTTTAAGCAGGACCGGCTTGCGAGTTCGCCCAGCGGTCTTGAGCAGTGAAAAATTTTGCATGTTGCGCGCGCCGATCTGGATCACGTCGGCATATTTCTCCACCAAAGCCAGGCTCTCATTGTCGATGGCTTCGGTGACGATCCCCAGACCAAACTCATCGCGCACTTCCTTCAGAAGTTTCAGGCCCACCTCGCCCAGGCCCTGAAAGGCGTACGGGGAAGTGCGCGGCTTGTAGGCGCCGCCGCGGAATAGTCGAACTCCGGCCGCCTTGGTGCGCGCGGCGATCGCGAATACCTGTTCGCGGGATTCCACGGCGCACGGCCCGGCAACCATGGCAACTGCGGCGCCGCCAAAGGTGACTTCGCCGGAAGGCGTGGGCACCCGCACCACCGTGTTCTCTTCCTTCACGTCGCGGCTAACCAGCTTGTACGGTTTGCTTACCGGAATGCATTCGACCACGCCCGGCATCGAGACGATCGTGCCCAGGTCCACCATACCCGAATTGCCGGTGATGCCGATGGCCGTGCGCGCCGCGCCCGGAATCGGATGAGCCTTAAAACCGAACGATTCAATGCGCTCGCAAACCGCGCGAACCTGCTCTTCGGAAGCGTGTGCCTGCATCACAACCAGCATTGTGCTGTCTCCAGTGGGTTGCGGAAGCTTCCGAATCGGCCGGCGAATTCTACGGTTCGCGGTGGCTTGGAAACGGGGTCGTACCGTGTTCCGAGGATCGCCATGTAACGATCTTCGGCATTCTGGATGTGGAAAGCGAAGTTTACTGCAAAGCCGCGCCAGGCTGCAAACTGGAGCGCCTGCCCGAACCTGGCGCGCAGGCGCCAGAACGCCTCAATTTCAAAATTCAGTTTGCCGGTACGACGCGATATACTTCGTTGGCCTCGATCCTAGAGATCAACTCAGGAGAAAAAACATGACCAAGACCCCATGGCTCTGTCTCGCGCTCTTGCTCGGATTTGTGCTTTCCGCCCCGCCGGCTCGCACACAGCAGGATAAATCCAAGCGGCCGAGCCCGCCCGCGAAAGCCGATTGCAGCTTTAAGGATGGCAAGACCGTGCACATCGACTACTCCAGTCCGCGTATGAAGGGCCGCAAAATCTTCGGCGGTCTGGTGCCCTTCGGCCAGCCTTGGCGCACCGGCGCAAACGAAGCCACTACCTTCGTCATCGACACCAATTTGATGGTCGGCGATCAAAACGTACCGGCGGGCAGCTACACTCTCTTCACCGTTCCCAACGAAAAGTCCTGGTCCCTGATCGTCAGCAAGAAGACCGGCGAGTGGGGCATACCGTATCCCGGCGAAGCCGATGACCTGGTTCGCGCGAAGATGAAGGCGTCACAATTTACTCCGCCGGTAGAAAACATGACCATCGATCTGAAGCTTACCGGGGACGTTTGCACGCTCAGTGTCTCGTGGGATCAGACCCTCGCGACAATAGGCTTGGTGGAGACGAAGTAAGGGCGAACCGGCCGCTCGGCCGGCTCGTCGCGGTGCCGACGCTACAATTTTCTTCCGACGCAGACCAAATTCTGGCCGACCGGCGGGGTAACTAGAGCCTCGAGGCGCCGAACCACTGGAATCACGATACGATCGTAGAATTGCACGTTGGACGCAGGAATTGTCGTTCGCTGCAGAACCTTCGCGGTGACGTACCACGACAGGATGCCGGAGAAGTTCACGTAGTGCAGACGCTCGACGCGGAACCCGGCGGCTTTCAGTTTTGTGGCTAGCTCGGGCTTCACGTAGCGTCGAAAATGTCCCAACTGGGAATCCAGCTTGCCGTACAACCACGGTAGTGCCGGCACGAGCAATAAAACCGTACCTCCGGGCGCGAGGACGCGGTATGCGTCGCGCAGAAACTGTTCGTCGTCCCCGATGTGCTCCATCACGTTCACTGCGGCAATGGAATCGGGCGCCTCCCCAGGCTGCCAAGCGTCCAGATAGAGGGGCAGGGCCTGCGCCCGCGGGTTTGTCTGCAAGCGGTCACTCAAGATCGGGAAGAGGTTGGCGGCCGGCTCGAGCGCTGTAAGTTGTTGTACCTGAGCAGCTTCCAGGATTACCCGCGAAAACGAACCAATTCCGGCACCCACTTCAACCACCCGCGATCCTAGATAAGGCCGAAAGAGATCCAATATCCATCGGTGGTAGTTGTCGGCGTGGTCCATGGCAGCGAGTTCCTGCCCGGGATAGAGCATGGCGGTACCTTCAGGGGTGGCGTGAAGGGCGGTGATAGGCGCAGGCGGCACAGGATTGGAACAATCCATCTAATCCCAGGCGCTTACGCATGTCAACGTGCGCGGAAGAATCAGTTTCCTTTTGGGTCGGGACGTATTGGTATAGCGAAGGAATCGCGAATCGGTTAGAATAGGAATTCGAGCGCTGGCCGAGAGCGTACCGTCCACGCAAACTACGCTCCGGAAGTCACTTAGGGAATGTCCGAGCCCGAACAACACTTAGCCGAACCCGCCTACGACGTCGCTGACGAATATCGCCCTGAGCCGCCCGCCCCGCCGAGAGCCCCATCATGGATGGACGGCAGTCTCCGCATCGGAATTCATACCTCGATTGCCGGGGATATCGTCCAAGCCCTCGACATCGCCCATCGCATCGGCGCCAACGCCGTCCAGATTTTTTCATCCAGCCCGCGCATGTGGGTCCGTCCGCAAGGTGGATCGCGGATCGCCCCGGCTGACGCCACGCGATTTAGTGAGCGCCGGGCCGCACTCGGTCTGGGTCCGGTGGTCATCCATTCCAACTATTTGATCAACCTCGCTTCTCCGGAACGCGTGCTGCGCACCCGCTCGATGCAAGCCTTGCACGACGAGATCGTGCGTGCGATGTCGTTGAACGCGGATTTTCTGGTGATGCATCCGGGCAGCACTAAGGGCGGAGACCGCCGGGCCGGCGTCTCAATGATCGCCGAAGGGTTGCGGCAGGCGGTGCGCGGCCTGAAATTTTCCGGCAACCTGCGAATTTTGCTCGAAAATACTTCCGGGCAGGGAAGCTGCATCGGCGGTTATTTTCAGGAGTTGCAGCTGATTATCGAGGCGTGTCCGGGTATTCCGCTGGGAGTGTGCATCGACACTGCGCACCTCTTCCAATTTGGCCACGATTTGCGCACTGCGGAGGGCCTGGAAGCGGTAATGCAAAAGATCGAAACCACCGTGGGTCTGCACCAAGTGTATTTGGTACACGCCAACGATTCGAAAACGCCACTCGGTTCCAGAACCGATCGCCACGAACACATCGGAAAAGGGAAAATCGGGCTGGAAGCCTTCGGGCGGATCATGACCCATCCGCTGCTACAGGGCCGGCCGTTTATCCTCGAAACACCGATCGAAAGGCTGGGCGACGACGCCCGCAATGTGGCAACGTTATGGAAACTCGCCGGTTTCCCCATCAAACCATCTCGAAAGAAGGGCGGCTCAGCTCGGTCGCATAAAGCGAAAGCGAAGAAGTCCGGCGCGAGCAGCCGGCCGAAAAAAAAGGCCGCGCCAAAACAACGAACAAAAGGAAAATGAGGCCGAGTGGATTACGAACCGCAGCGAATTGAAGAGAAGTGGCAGAAGGTGTGGGCAGAGCAGGATGCATTTCGCGCGGTCGAGGATCCATCGCGTCCCAAGTGCTACTTGCTCGAAATGTTGCCGTACCCGTCGGGCACGCTGCACATGGGCCACATGCGGAATTACACGCTGGGCGACGCGGTGGCGCGCTACAAGCGGCTCCGCGGTTACAACGTGCTGCATCCGATGGGCTGGGATTCGTTTGGTCTGCCGGCGGAAAACGCCGCGATCAAGCGCGGCACGGCGCCGCGGGAGTGGACCCGTTCCAACATCGAGCAGATGAAAGCGGTCTGCAAACGATTCGGCTTCAGCTATGACTGGAGCCGCGAAATTTCCACCTGTGAGCCGGAATATTACCGCTGGAACCAGTGGCTGTTTCTGCGCATGCTCGAGCGCGGCCTGGCGTACCGGAAGAAAAGCCGAGTCAACTGGTGTCCCCTGTGCCAGACGGTGCTGGCGAACGAGCAGGTGATCGACGGCTACTGCTGGCAGCATGACACCACCGCGGTGGAAGCCAAAGAGCTCGATCAGTGGTTTCTGAAGACCACCGCTTATTCGGACGAACTACTCGACGACATGGCCGAACTCGCCGGCGGTTGGCCCGAGCGCGTTCTCACCATGCAACGCAATTGGATCGGGAAATCGCGCGGCACCCGCATTCGTTTCGCGGTGGAAGGCGCCAGCGATCTGCACATTGAAGTTTTTACTACGCGAATAGACACCATCTTCGGCACCACCGCCGTAGTCCTTTCCCCAGCACATCCATCCTTGCTCGCCCTGCTCGCGGATCGCCCGGGTCGGAATAGCATGGAAGCGCAAGCCAAGGCCATGGTGCAGAAAAATCTGCGCGCCGCGGAGCTGGCCACCGCGCCCAAAGAGGGCTTCTTCACCGGACGATTCGTGGTCAATCCGTTTTCCAGCGAGAGCGTCCCGGTGTGGGTGGCGAATTTCGTTCTGGCGGAATACGGCACCGGCGCGGTGATGGCGGTTCCCGCGGGCGACCAGCGCGACTTTGAGTTCGCGCAAAAATATCAGCTCCCGGTGCGAGTGGTGGTTCAGCCGGAGGGCGCTCCGCCGCTGCAGTCCGACCGGATGACCGAAGCATCCACCGCGTACGGGCGCCTGGTTAACTCCGGGCCCTTTACCGGACTCACTTCGGAACAAGCCATCGAGGAGATGAATGGGCTCGCCGCGGCCAAAGGCTTCGGCGAAGCGGAGACGACCTACCGGCTTAAGGATTGGGGAGTTTCCCGCCAGCGCTATTGGGGAACGCCGATCCCAGTGATTTACTGCCCCGGTTGCGGCGTGGTGCCGGTGCCGGACGATCAACTGCCGGTGCGGCTGCCGGACAACGTAACGCTCACCGGAAAAGGCGAATCGCCGCTGGCCGGAGTTCCGGAGTTTGTGAACGTTAAGTGCCCCAGGTGCGGGGGTGCGGCGCGGCGCGAGACGGATACGATGGATACGTTCTTCGATTCGTCGTGGTATTTCTACCGCTATACCGACGCGCACAACGATCACGCTCCGTACGATTCCGCCAAAGCGAAATATTGGTTTCCGATCGATCAGTACATCGGCGGGATCGAGCACGCCATCCTGCACCTGATTTATTCGCGTTTTTTCTGCAAGGTGATGCGCGATATCGGCATGATCGAACACGATGAACCGGTGAAGAGGCTTTTCTCTCAGGGCATGGTATTGAAAGACGGCGCGAAGATGTCGAAGTCCAAGGGCAACGTGGTGGGTGCGATCGATGTGGCCGAAAAATACGGTTGCGACACCGCGCGAATGTACACGTTGTTTGCCGCGCCGCCGGACCGCAGCCTGGAATGGAGCGAGCAGGGAATCGAGGGCTGCTCGCGCTTCCTGAACAAGGTATACCGGCTGATCACCAAGCACGCGGACCGGTTGCGAGGTATCCCATCCTGCGGCGATTCCGTGGATCTAGCCACCATGACGCCGCAGGAGAAAAAGCTGCTGCGCGAGACGCATCAAACGCTGCGGCGGGTGACCAACGATTTCGAAGTGCGCTGGCATTTCAATACTTCCGTCGCGCACGTCATGGAGCTGGTGAACCTGCTACAGTTCGAAGAGCCGCTCGATAGCAATGTCAGCGCCGGCGTGCTCAAGAGGGTGTTCGAAATTCTGGTGCTAATGATCGACCCCTTTGCGCCGCATGTCGGCGAGGAGTTGTGGGAACTGCTGGGGCATTCCGGCGGAATCGCCCAGACCCGCTGGCCGGCGTACCGCGAAGACCTGGCGCGCGAAGATCAGATCGAAGTGATCATTCAGATCAACGGGCGCCTACGCGGCAAAATGCTGGTTGAGCCGGGCTTGGGCCAGCAAGAGTTGATTGACCTCGCCGTGAACGACCCGCGAATTTCGGTTTTACTGCAAGGGAAGACAATCGAGAAAGTGATCGCGGTGCCCGACAAGCTCGTGAATATCGTGCTGCGTTAGCGCACAATTGCTTTCGGCGTAGTGTAGCGCCGCGCCGCAAGTCACTGTCTGCATCGACGAGGGAGATCGTGAGCGTACCCGGCGGCATCGTGGTTCTGGACTTCGGTGGGCAATACACCCAGTTAATTGCCCGCCGCATTCGCGAACAGGAAGTTTTCTCCGCAGTCCTGCCCTGCACCGCCAGCATCGACGATATTCGCCGCTATCAGCCGTCCGGCTTGATCCTTTCCGGCGGTCCCAGCTCGGTTTACGCCGCGGACGCTCCGGTGTGCGACGCCCAGGTTCTGCGTCTGGGCCTGCCGGTCCTCGGCATTTGCTACGGCATGCAATGGATGACCCGCACGCTGGGAGGCGAAGTCCTGCCGGCGGACCGGCGCGAATACGGTCCGGCGCAACTGGCGATCGAAAACGATTCGCGGCTGTTTGCCGGAATTCCACGCGCGCTGAAAGTCTGGAACAGCCACGGCGACCACGTTGCCGGATTGCCCCTGGGATTCCACGTAACCGCGCGCACCGCCAACGCCATTGCCGCGGTGGAAGATTCGCAGGAAAAACTCTTCGCGGTGGAGTTCCATCCGGAAGTGCAGCACACCGACAATGGAACGGAGATCCTGCGCAATTTCGCTTTCGCCATTTGCGGGGCGCAGAAAAACTGGAACCGCGCCGGATTCATCGCCGAGACGGTAGAAGCGATTCGCCGCCAAGCCGAAGGGGCGCGCGCGATTTGCGCCCTGAGCGGCGGAGTGGATTCAACGGTAGCCGCGGCGCTGGTGCACCGGGCCATCGGCGGCCGCCTGACCAACGTTTTCGTCGACAACGGCTTGCTTCGCCGCAACGAATTCGCCGAGACGCTGGAGTTGTTGCGCGCCCGCCTGGGTTTGAACGTGCTCGGCGTGAATGCTTCCGGCCGGTTTCTCACCAGCCTGGCAGGCGTCAGCGATCCGGAGGAAAAACGAAAAAAAATCGGTGGAGACTTTATCAAGGTTTTCACCGAAGAAGCGCGCAAGCTAGCCGTCGGCGCTCCAGCCGGGGAACTACCGGTAAAATTTCTGGTGCAGGGCACGCTCTATCCCGACGTGATCGAATCGGTCTCGGTGAAAGGCCCCTCCGCCACGATCAAGTCGCATCACAACGTGGGTGGATTGCCCAAGGACATGCCGTTCCAATTGATCGAACCCTTGCGCGACCTCTTTAAGGACGAAGTCCGCCAGATCGGCCGTGAACTGGGTCTGCCCGACGAAATCATCCGCAAACAGCCGTTTCCGGGTCCCGGTCTGGCGGTCCGCCTGGTGGGGCCGATCGACCGCACCCGCCTCGATACGCTACGTGCCGCCGACGCGGTGGTGGTGGAAGAAATTCGCCGCGCCGGATTGTACGAAAAAACCTGGCAAGCCTTCGCGGTTCTGCTGCCGGTGCGCAGCGTGGGGGTGATGGGGGATGGACGGACGTACGGTGATACAGTGGTGGTGCGAGTGGTCGAGTCTCAAGACGGCATGACGGCAGACTGGTCACGTCTGCCGATGGAAGTGCTGGAGAAAATTTCAGTGCGGATCGTCAACGAAGTGCCGGCGGTGAACCGGGTCGTCTACGACATCAGCTCCAAACCGCCGAGCACGATCGAATGGGAATAAAACGGATCGACGCCGTACGACTAGCGGTTCGCCATTTTCTGTGCGACGTACAGCAGCAGGCGCCGGTCGGATTCATCCAAACGGCCCAGCACGCGCCGAAAACGGCCCAGATAGCGAGCTTCTTTTCCGCGGCTGCCCCAGACGATATCGTCC
>Ga0302324_100003484_pt1 | contig 35482 bp, 27 predicted proteins | sample Palsa_T0_1_FD_201949 | JGI IMG/M metagenome (GOLD analysis project Ga0302324, IMG submission 201949) | Peat permafrost microbial communities from Stordalen Mire near Abisko, Sweden - Palsa_T0_1 | ecosystem: Environmental > Terrestrial > Soil > Palsa > Peat permafrost | place: Sweden: Abisko...
CCCCGGCATTGAGATATCGGTAAGCCCCGATCCCACCGACTATTCAATCGCCAAAGACGACACCATCAAGGTGGCGGCCGAGGAGACGCTGGGCCATTACGCCGACTGGCTCGACACCAGCGCCGCACAATTGCGCACGCTCAATCATCTGGCTTTCAAGAAGCCGGTGTTGATCGGACACAAGATCAAGCTTGAGTTCGCCAAAGTGTCGCGCGAGGACTTCGAGCAGAAGCGCCGCGAATACCACCGCACGGAGCAGGCGAGCTACTTCGCAGCGCACCGCATCGTCGGCACCGAGGTCTATATTGCGCGCCGCGGCGATTCGGGTTGGACGGTAACGCAGCACAATGCGGAGTTGCCGCTGTGGCTGCTGCAGCAGTACAACCCCGACCTTGATCTCGCCGAGATGCGTCCAGGCACTCAAATCGTCGTGCCCAAGATAGAAGAGGTGAGTGCCGCGGGGGGCTAGCTACTTTCCGGCGCAAAAATGAGCTTCCGCGCAGCCAAAGTGCCGGAGAGTGGACCCCGGCTGTAAAGGGCGACCGGTCGAATTTCGTGCTTGAAGGACGCATCCCCCATCGACGCTTCTGAGATTCGCTTGGCGCAACTCCCTGATATGGCAGCGGGCTCGAAGGTATTACAGGTCTATCGAAAACCCATAGATACTGGATAGATTCGGAACCGTCCGGATGAGCCGCTTAATCCGCGGCATCGATGCGGCATCACTGGCGCGTTCGCAGTGCTGTCCGCTCGCTGGTAGCCGGTCGGAGATTGGATCCGGGCTGAATGCGACCGTCCAAGGCTTCGATGCTGGGCGCTGCGCCGCGGTGGAAGAGCAGACGCGGTCTGTCTGAAGCGCTCGCGGCGCGCCTGGCCTGACATCGGGCCGCTCAGGCCGCAAGCCGGGCCCGCTCACCCTAGGCTTCGCGCAGCTGCCGCGCGTTCGCCAGGAACCAGGCATACGTGTCGCGCACACCGCGCGCGAGGGAGATCTGCGCGCGCCAACCGAGCGCGTGCAGCCGAGTCACGTCGAGAAGCTTGCGCGGCGTGCCATCCGGCTTGCTCGAGTCGAATTCCAGGCCGCCTGTGAAGCCCACCACGTTCGCGATGAGTCCCGCCAGCTCGGCGATAGTCAGATCCTCGCCGATGCCGACGTTGATTGGCCGCTCGTCGGAGTAATTCTGCGCGAGGAATACGAGCGCATCCGCTAAATCGTCGACATACAGGAACTCGCGTCGCGGCGCACCCGTGCCCCAGATCACGACCCGCTGATCGCCGCGAGCCTTGGACTCGTGGAAGCGCCGAATGAGTGCCGGCAGAACGTGGGAATTCTGCGGGTCGAAGTTGTCGCCCGGTCCGTAGAGGTTAGTCGGCATTACGGAGATTGCGTCGAATCCGTACTGGCGGCGATATGCCTGGCACATCTTGAGGCCGGCAATCTTCGCGATGGCATACCCTTCGTTAGTCGGCTCGAGCGGTCCGGTGAGGAGACTTTCTTCCGATATCGGCTGCGGCGCGAGCTTTGGATAGATGCAGCTCGAGCCGAGAAACACAAGCTTGCGAACCCCGTGCCGATAAGCGGCATCGATGACGCTCGTCTGGATGCGCAGATTGTCGTGCAAGAACTGGGCCGGATAGGTGTCATTGGAGTGGATCCCGCCCACCTTTGCAGCGGCAAGAAATACGACCTCGGGACGGTGCTCGGCAAAGAAGCGCTCGACGGCCGGCTCCGAGCCGAGATCAAGCTCGGTGCGCGAGCGCAGCACGAGATTGTCGAAGCCGCCCGCCCGTAAACGCCGCACGATCGCTGCACCGACCAGTCCGCGGTGTCCTGCGACGAAGATCCGTGCAGCTTCATTCATGGTGCTGGTAGGTACGGAAGCCTTGGCGATCCACGAGCGCGTCTCGCTCAGCGTACTGCAGATCGGATTCGACCATCTCACGCACCAGAGTCGGAAAGTCGGTCTCAACTTTCCAGCCCAACTTGGCCTTGGCCTTCGAGGCATCGCCGAGGAGGGTTTCGACTTCGGTAGGGCGGAAGTAGCGCGGGTCGACCTTGACCACGACGCGTCCTGTCGCGGTATCGATCCCCTGCTCTTCCATGCCGCGCCCGAGCCATTCGATCTTCATGCCGAGCTCCGCACCGGCGCGTGCGACGAACTCGCGCACCGAATGCTGCTCGCCGGTCGCGATGACGAAATCCTCCGGTGTCGGCTGCTGCAGCATGAGCCACTGCGCCTTGACGTAGTCGCGCGCGTGACCCCAATCGCGAAGCGAATCGAGATTGCCGAGATAGACACAGTCTTGTAAACCGACGCGTATGCGGGCGAGTCCGCGCGTGATCTTGCGCGTCACGAAGGTCTCGCCGCGGGTCGGCGATTCGTGATTAAAGAGAATGCCGTTGCACGCATAGAGGCCGAAAGCCTCGCGATAGTTGACCGTGATCCAGTACGCGTACACCTTGGCGACGCCGTAGGGCGAGCGCGGATAGAAGGGCGTCGTCTCGCACTGCGGCGTCTCGACCACGCGACCGAACATCTCGGAGGTCGAAGCCTGGTAGAAGCGCGCCTCGAGCTTCAGAATCCTGATTGCCTCAAGAAGGCGCAGCGTCCCGAGCGCGTCGGAATTTGCGGTGTACTCCGGCGTCTCGAAGGACACCGCGACGTGGCTTTGAGCCGCGAGATTGTAGATCTCATCCGGGCGGACCTGCTGCACGATGCGGATGAGGTTGGTCGCGTCGGTCAGGTCGCCGTAATGCAGGGACAAGCGCACGTTATGCTCGTGCGGATCTTGGTAAAGATGATCGATCCGATCGGTGTTGAAGCTCGAAGCACGGCGCTTGATGCCGTGAACCTCATAGCCCTGCTGCAGCAGAAACTCCGCGAGATACGCGCCATCCTGGCCTGTGATCCCGGTAATGAGGGCCTTCTTGCTCAAGTGTTTCATCCTGGTGGCGATGGGAGCGCGCTTGCATTCTATCCGTGCAATGGTACCTCTTGCGGGTGGCGCGGCGTGCCCGGGCTCGCCGCAGCTTCTAGTCAGCTCCGAGCTATCCCCGCGCCCGGATCAGTAGCACTCATCGCCGGCACCCCGAGCCTCCGCTTCGGAGCAGTACCGCAATAGCGTCGCGGTGAACCCAGCGACAAACAGTTGCAGACCCAGCGCTGGAGCGCTCAGTATAAGATTCGATTCGCCGACGACATCCGGCGGCGCCAGATTCGTATATAGGCGCAACGCAGTGATCTCGAGCGACGCGACCGCCACTTGACCGATCAGAATCAGAACCCGGGTGCGAATAAGCTGCCGCGAGTTCATATACAGCTGTAACCGACCAGCAGGACCCCGGGCACAAACCAAGCGAGTCACGTGCGGTGCCTGGGGAGAGAGTGTCCGGTCTGCAACTGCGTAGCTGAAACGTTGCCTGTTGGAATTGCGCGATGCTGTTCTCGCTCGCGCCTTGCCGGAGACGCTAAATTAGCAGTCCAGTCCTTCCTCGCTCAGGATTGATTTCTGCGCCAATGGGATACGCAAACAGCAAGGATCGGCAAGGGGCCTTTGTTCTGCTGCGCGAACAGCGCCGCCCGGTGGCCTTGACCGTTACGCTGCTTCGCGGCCAGCGCTTAGCTGCGTCGCATCAATAAGCTGACGCCATTGTTGCTTTAATCGCGACGACGGCCTTTGAGGCCCTCCGACGGTGCCTGAGGTGCACCGCCAAGCGCTTGATGATGAAATGCTGCAATCCCAGAAGTGTGATCCATGGTGCGAACAGGGCCCAGTCCGGTACCTTGCGGCTGACACCGATCAGGCCGACTGCTGCGTAGAACACGCCGAAGGCGACCAGCACGGCGAGCACCTGGCGCGCGTTCAGGCCGGCGCGCATCAGGATGTAGTGAAAGTGCTCACGACCCGGCTGCAACGGCAGCTTGCCCTTGGCCGCGCGCTTTACGATGCAGCTGAAGAAATCCGACAGCGGCATCAGCGCAAACCACAGCGCCGCGACCGGGGACAGCGACCTGTGTTCGCCCTGAGAGATCGTGACCGTGAACCATACGACGATGAAACCCAGCAGCGTGCTGCCGGCATCGCCCATAAACGTGCGCAGGTGACGATTGCGAAAAGCGGGGAAATTGAACGGCAGGAACCCGAGGATCGCGCCGCAAGCCATTGCTGCCATGGCCACCGCCGGCGCCCTCAGTCCCGCAGCGAGCGCGCCGGCAGTTAGGGCAATAAGGGCCATGGAAGCCGCCAGGCCGTCGATGCCATCGACGAAGTTGAAGGCATTGATGACGGTCAGCGTGACCAGCACGGATATGGGCATGGCGAGAAAGCCGAGCCCCAGGAGGCCGGATCCGAACGGGTCGCCGATGTCCCTGAGATATAGATCGCCGCCGAGCATCATGACGAGCGCGGAGCAGATCTGTGCTGCAAGCCGTGTCGAGGTTCGGGTATTGTAGCGGTCGTCAAATACGCCCACGCCGACGAGGATCACGGTGGCGACCAGGAAAGCCGCATGGATCGAGGGTTTCAGGGCGACCATCGCGGTAACGAGGATGGCAATCAACATCGCGATGCCGCCGACCAGCGGGATCTCGCCGATATGGTGCTTGCGACCGCCGGGCTTGTCCGTGAGATGAAGATGAAACGCGAGGGGACGCAGCGTGAGCGTCAGAACCGCCGTTACTACAAACGCCACCGTGGCATACAACCATATCCCCATGCGCGAACCCTTTAACTGCCTGCGACCCGAGGCCATCGAGTAAAGTCCGCGGGTTTTCCGGCAGTTCGCCGTGTCGGCGAATGCCGACAGTGCGCACCCACATTTTCCCACTTATAATGCTTATAACACGCTTGTGTGACGCACGTCACATCAATAATCGTAACGACTCTACGTATGCCAAAAGCTCCGAACGTTATATCGGTGTTATGTAAAGCGGAAAGCTGAGCGGGGCCGTACACGGCTCACGCCTTTGCCGATCGAGCCCTCGCGTTCAGCGATTGCCTAATGCCGGCACATTCATTAGCTTGCCATCAAGACGCGAAGTATTTCCACGCCATGATCCGGTCACCTGGAGCGTAACGCATTGAATAAATCACTCATCACTGGCGTGACCGGCCAGGATGCCGCGTATCTCGCGTGTACGGGCTCTAACGCCACCATGCTCGCGCTTGTTACGGCAACTAAGAACTCGATGCGCACCATAAGGGACACTTTGGAAAGCGCGGCGTCATTCAGACACAAGGTCAAACACTATCTAATTGATGCAGCCTCGTCGGACGGAACGCGGGAATACCTTGAATCGTTTGTGACGACGACAGACAACAGCGTTCTTCTATCGCAGACAGGCACAGGTCTCTACCCTGCGCTGAACCAGGCGGTCACAGCTGCTCTGGCGGATCCTGAGGTCACGCATATCGGCTTTCTGCACGGTGACGATCGTCTTATCTCGACTCAATTCGACAAGTACCTTTCCCACATCAACTCCAGTCGATGCGACTTCTTCTACTCCGATATCGAGTACCACGATAAGCATGATCGACGCTTCCGGGTCTGGAACGCGGGACGCTTTTCCATGTTCAAGCTCAAGACCGGCTGGATGCCGCCGCATACGAGCGTGATGGTTGCCAAGCGCATATATCTTGATTTCGGCTTTTATAATCCGGCGTTCGGGACAGCGGCCGATTACGAATGGATTGTTCGGGTGTTGTCTTCCGGCGCCGCTAGGGTTTCCTACTTTCCGCAGCGAACTTTGTCGATGCTCGTCGGCGGCGCTAGTAGTGCGACGCTCGCTGCGCGCCTTAGGGCGAATGCCATGGATGGGAAGGCCTGGGCAGACCGATCGCTGACTGAGGCGTGGCTCATACGAGTATCCAAGCCGCTGCGAAAGGTGCTTCAATTCAGGGCGTTACTGCAATCCGCTAGGACCACAGAAGCTGGAAGTGCCTAAGCGAAACGATTCACTGCTTGACTCATGCGTCTGTGCAGTCGGCAACGCCAAGCGGACCAAACGATCCATAGGGCAATCGTCTCACGAACGAGAACAGCCTTGATGATTCCTGTTGGAATCCGAAATCGATACTCTGGTAATGCTAGCCAGAATTTGCTCAGCGCTGAAACATTCTCCCGCGAATGGCCGCACGACTTTGGCAGTCTGGACAATTTGCACTGAGCAGAAGCTCCTGAAGCTAGTCCAAAATTGGCGCCTCATACGGACGAGCAGCTTCGTTACTGCTACGGCCACTTTCTTACACGTTGAGGCCTGTGACTTTGTTGAAGGGAGTTGCTCCGTACATGACTGTTATTCTAGGGTTTAACGCATTTCATGCCGATTCGGCTGCTTGCCTGGTAGTGGATGGACAACTTCTGAGTGCAGTAGCTGAAGAGCGGCTCGGCGAGCGTCACAAGCACGACTCAGCGTTTCCCGCCAATGCGATCCGGCGCCTGTTAGCTGATGCAGATCTCAGGCTCCGAGATGTCACTCACATCGCCATGGCTCGTGATCCAAGTGCCAACTATGCGGCCAAAATGACCTATGCCGCCTCGCGGCCAATAAAGGCGGCAGGGGCGGTCTTCGAACACATGAGGCGTAACCGGCAAACTAAGAGCACGCTGGAGCAACTTGCCGAGGTGTGCGATGAAGACCCGGCTAGGGCCACATTTGAGACGGTAGGAGTGGAGCATCATCTGGCCCATATCGCGAGCGCCTACTTTCTCTCGCCGTTCGACGAGCTGACTGCGGGCTTTTCCTACGATGCTTCGGGCGACTTCGCCAGCATGATGGCAGCACGCTGTGAGGGTAGCCGCATTGAGGTTCTAGATCGTGTCACTCTCCCAGATAGCCTCGGGTTTTTCTACACCGCCTTGTGCCAATTTATTGGCTTCGACGAATTCGGCGAAGAGTACAAGGTGATGGGCCTAGCGCCCTACGGCGAAGATCGCTACGCGGGTGTGATGCGCAAACTAGTTCGACTGGACGATGACCACTGGTACAGGTTGGGCAACGGTTTCTTTGGTATGCACGAGGGCGGACAAAGTGGCGAGGTCGATGACGCGCATCACATTATCATGGGCCGCCTCTACAGTGATCGTCTGTGTAAAATGCTGGGTGAACCACGGGTCCGGAGCGATTCTTTGACGCAACGGGAAAAAGATATCGCGCGCTCGACCCAGATTCGCTTCGAGCAGGCTTCAGAGCACTGCATCAGGAAACTGCACCGGCTAGTGCCGACGCATCGACTGGCAATGGCAGGCGGGTGCGCATTGAACGGCGTAGCGAATGCGCGTATTCATCGTGATACGCCATTTACCGATCATTACCTGCAGGCTGCCGCGTCCGACGACGGCACTTGCCTTGGCGCGGCGTACTACTGCTGGCACCACGTACTGGGGCAGAAGGAACGCTTCCACATGGAGCATGCCTTCTGGGGTCCCGAGTATCCTGACGAGCGTCTGCGAGCAGTCGCCGAGTCCAGCGGTCTGATCGTCCAAGGATGCGTCGATAACGGCCGACTGGTCGAAGTCGCGGCGGGACTCATTGCAAATGGTCTGGTGACGGGCTGGTATCAGGGCCGCAGTGAATGGGGTCCTCGAGCCTTGGGTAACCGCTCTATCTTGGCTAACCCCACCATCAAAACAATGAAGGAAACCATCAACGCCAAGATAAAGCGACGGGAGTCGTTTCGCCCATTCGCCCCAAGTGTACTCAGGGAAGAAGTGGCCACCTACTTCGAGCAGCAGCTCGAGAGCCCGTTCATGATGCATGTGGTAAAGATCCGCCCGGAGTGGCGCGATCGACTGCCGGCCGTAACCCACGTGGACGGTACTGGCCGGTTGCAAACCGTAGACCGGGTAAGCAATCCGCTCTATTACAAGTTGATTGATGCCTTTCGGCGTAAGACTGGAGTGGGGATAGTGCTCAACACCAGTTTCAATGAGAACGAACCGATTGTTGATACACCTGAACAGGCACTAGCCTGCTTCCAGCGCACGGATATGGACGCGCTCTGCCTGGGGCGGTATGTGATTGTGAAGTGTAGCTCAGAATCGAATGCCATTTAGCCTGCTACATAATGTACAATATTCCCCACCAATCGAACTCCAAACACAGAAAATAGGGATCTGCTGACTAAGGAATCAAAATAGCGGGGAACTTCGGTCTAGCGCTACGAATGTCCCCAGGTCGCCACTCACGCGCACTTAAGTAAATACGCTGTCGGCCCGTACCGACATTTGCAACTCAAATTGGTACGCGCTTTAATCGCCAAGGTTAAGGGCAAACCCGTCGTGAGGCGGGGACGCAAAGCTTCCGGTCTTGAGAGCCTAATCGGCTTGTGAAGACAGCGGGGTTGCCGGCTGAGGCGCTACAGTTTAAGTGGCGCTTGTCGTCATGTCTCGGGTGTTGTTCGTGAACTCTCAATGATCGCGCTTTGCAGCCCGCAGCAGGCTGTTTACAAGGTGCGTCACGATGTTCACGAAATTCTCGCTCGCTGCTTTTAGGTTCCATCACCGCGCCTGCTGCGCCGTGGTCGCAGTCACGCTCGCCGGTTGCGGCGGTGACAACACTGCAAGCACGACTGCGCAATCCGCCGCTTCGGCGACACTCGACACCATCCGGCCACCGGTCATCCACAGCACGCCGCCGACCTCAGTCGAGGTAGGCTCCAAGTATCAATACATCCCCTCGGCTTCCGACCCCGATGAGCGCCTGCTGTCGTACGACATCACTAACAAACCCGATTGGGCGACATTTGCCGAGACGACCGGCGAGCTCTCCGGAACGCCGGAAGCTATCGACACCGGCACGACGGCGGAGATTGAGATCGGCGTCTCCGACGGCACGAGCCGCGCGACGGTGGGTCCGTTTCGCATCCGCATCTTCCCTGCCGGGTCGCATCTGGGCGGACCTAAGCACGATCTTGGCCCTCCGACGATCTCCGGCACGCCAGCCACGTCGGTGAGCGCCGGCCAGCCTTATAACTTCAAGCCCGCGGTAAGCGATCCGGGTTACGAGGCTTTGAGCTTTGCGATCGTCAATCGGCCCGCATGGGCAACCTCCAATACCGCCACCGGAGAGCTCTTCGGAACGCCGACCACGGCGAACGAAGGCATCTTTGACAATATTCTGATCAGCGTCGCGGGCGACGGCACGACCGTGTCGCTGCCAGCATTCGCCATTCACGTGCTTCCCGCCGCCAACAACGCGCCTGCGATCTCCGGCAGGGCTGCCGCCACGGTGCTCGCAACCACGCCGACGATCAGCACATCCAGCCTACCGAATGGAGGCAGCGACGCCCTTGCCACCCTGCAGGGCATCTACGCCAACAGCACCATTCTGCTCGCCAGCAACTACGGCATAGCTCCCGGTAACTCAGCGACAGTAAATGACAAGGGATTTGCTGCGCTTAATGCCGCAATGGCCGCCAGCCCAAATACGATCTGGCATGTAATCTTCGCCTCCGGCGCCTATACCTACACCAACAACCGCTGGCTCTGGGGCGTTCAGAACGTAATCATCGATGCCTATGGCGCGTCGTTTCAAAGCACCAGCCCAGACAGTAACTATGGGAATCAGATTCCGTTAATGGTGAATGATCCATTCGATGATTCTGGCGACACCGCATGGCCGCACACTACCTTCGTTAATGGGTACCTCGTCAACACAGCCGACGCTGGCAGCACTTCTGTTACCACGACCACGGCTGCGGACGCGGGAAATTTCACCGCTGGGATGCCGGTTCTCGTCTACGGCTACGATCAGATGGGCTGGGGTTATCCACCAGACCCAAGGTACTTTGAGTACAAGACCGTATTGAGCGCGAATGCCAGCACGGGGGTCGTTACCTTTACCGATTTTCTGCAGAATTTCTACGACTCTCGCTGGTGGGACACTCTGTATTCAGGTGGGACAGGGTTGTACCATGGCGCGCCACGCATACTGAGCCTGCAGAGAGCCCACTACGCACAAGCGAATCTGATCTGGATAAAGGGCGCGACTTTTTTAGCGAATTCCGTGACGCCAGCGGGCTTCCCACTTCAAGTGTCAGCTAACCAGGTAATATTTGAGGATGTGAACGCACCTGCCTTCAATGTTGTACTAACTAACCGTGCCATTATAGAGCGTGGCAATTTTTCCGGGAATATAAGCGCTGGCGATAAAGTTGTAGATAGTCTAGTCATTGAGGATTCTGTAATAGATCCAAACCCAGGCTACACGAGTGGTGCGGGGTTTGTTGATTGCGTAGGTTGCAATAGCGTATCGCTGATCGGTACCAAAATCTATGGGGCTATATATCAGGTAGCTCCGAGAAATCTTATAGTCAACGACTGCGACATCATTCCCCCATCAGCTTTCTGGGTGGGAATCGCCACGGCAGGAAATATTCCGGTAAGGTCGGTGTCGGTGGCAAATACCCGCGTCTATAACACCGGAAGTCTTAGTTACGGATTTACAATCGGCGAGAATGCTCCAGGGAATGCCCTTACCGTAGGTAACGTCAGCGGCACCAATATTCAAATCGCGTGGGGGTCCTCCGCCGAGACGGTGGCATATTGGATCGATTACGGGATGACACTGACCAACACGGTCACGGGTAATACTGGAACCGTCACCGGTATCTACTACAGTTCTGCAAGTGGTGGGTTGCTTGTCATCACGGGGACCTGGTCTACGCCTGCCCCTGGCGATGTGTTTTATTCCTATGATGTGATGCGGGAATTAGATGGTGGTGGAAACGTCATCATCGGCGCTCAAGTCCCGTTCTGGAGAGCGCCGCCAGTTCCTGCTTCGACTTTGTGACCTGCCCCCAGATTTAGCCTGACTTTCGCCACTCGCCCTCGTTTTCGAGGAGACTTCGGCGCGGGGAAGCGATGACCTTTTGAGTGGCAGGCGCCCCGTGGCAGGGGCGCGTCGGGTACAGACCTTGGTTCTGGCGAGCGCTGCACAAGGCGGCTACGCCTCGGGGCGATGTAGCTGACGTGCCATCGGCAGTGGAGTGAGAGACCGGACGTAGTCGAACTATTTCCCGGTCTCTCCGCCCCGAACCGGACTTGCACGTTTCCGGGCATCCGGCTCTCCATCTCAAGTGTTGCTCATAGCAAAGACGAGATCAGCGTAACGCGACTCGAAGATGTTGTGCTTCTCATCGCGTAGGATGTACGGATTGCCGTGCGGCGGCCGCCATTTGACCTGACCCTTCCGGCTCGTCACTAGTCGCCGCGACCGAACGCCTTGTCTAAAAAAATCCCTCTCCACCGTGAGCTGTCCAATCTTCTCGTGCAACTCGCGAATACCAAACCGTGGTGAATTTGATCGCCGACACCAAAACAAAAACTGGCCTCAACGCGCGCCTGGATCAGACCATCTATGAGCGATGTATAAAGGTGTCCGTGCAAGAACTGCAAGCACTCAAGATAAAGCGATATGAATTTTATGGGGAATGGAATTACACGATTAATCCCAATCGTCAAACGGCCTAGTGTATCCAACCGTCTACATTATTTGTTTACAGGCCATCAGTGTCACGACGACGCGGTCTGACCCTCCAGCCAGATGTCGAGCACCGCCGCAATCGCCTCCTCCACGTCGCAGCGATGCTCCCGCATGTAGCGCTCGACTTCGGCCATCTTAGCATCCACCAGGTAGCGATACCCAAAGCCCTGCAGGACATGAAACGCGGTGCCCGCCCGTCCGTCCAGAAAGCCGAGACGAATCACATATCGGTAGAAAAAGTACATGAATGCCCGAAAGCCCGCTGGCAACCGCGCGTACAGCCGCTCTTTGATCCACCGCTTGAACGCTGCCTGGGAGCCATTTGCGAAGCTTGCGACACTGTCGACCGGCAGAAAACCGTATTTGAGATTGAGCAGGTCGACCGCCTCGCGGCTAGCGTAACAGTTATGCTTGTCCGTCCACCAGGTCAGCGAGTTGAGGTTGTGGTCGATAAGTGCTCCGCGGAAATTTGTGGTCGGTCCGGCCACCTTGATGTGCTCGTCCATCCAGCGGTTTTCGCACCGCCCGCGACCGTACCGGAAAAGCCGCAAGACACGGATGTGAAATAGGCCGCCGAAGCGGATCAGACGCCCCTGAAAGATCATGCGCCGACCGCAGAATACTCCGTCCACCTCGGGGCCCAGGCTCGATAGTCGCTCACGAATCTCGGCAGCCAATTCCAAGGTGAGATACTCGTCCGCATCGATGCGGAGGACCCAATGCGTGTCCTCGTCAAGTTGCGTCAATGCCCAGTTGAATTGGCTAGCGTGGTTGACGAACCTATGCTGCACAAATTGAGCTCCATGCGTCTCTGCAATACGGCCAGTCTCGTCGCCGGAAAATGAGTCCGCAACAATCACGCGGTTCGCCACACCAACAAGGCTCGCTAGGCATCGTGGAAGATGTTGCGATTCATTCAGCGTTAGAATAACTGCGGTGAGATTCATCTAGCGTAGGCTATCAGTTGACTGCGTGATTGCGCCGGATGACTACATAGTGTCACGAGGTCTGTTCCGTTTCAGCAAACCCGTCCGACAGGTTGTTCTGGCAACCCCGGATGAGCCCGTTATCATCGCGTACCGAGCAAGTACCAATGGACGCTCTGGTCTTCGTCGGCGCTGCGAAAGGACATCACGACGGCGATGCAGCGCCGACGTCCTCGGCGCCGGCGACCGCGGAAGGTCGATTGGCGGTGCATCGACTACTATACTCCCAAGGTATTCCGGGAGCGCCCGGGCAGCAGTCGGCATGTCGCCGATCGCCCCAACAAAACTGTAATCTCGTAGGGGCAAATTGGTCCGGCGAAAGCCGGTAAGTCATCCCGGGATTTGAGCGCGCAGTACTCGAGATTCGTGCTCTGAGGGAATACGTTCGCTGCTAGTGCCAAATTAACAAACGCATTGACAAACTGGCGCTGTCAGGCGCTGTTGTGGCGACCGTGGCACTTTAGTCCATTGTATCAACAAGCTCTATGAGAACCGTTAGCATTTCCGGCACATCGCTGCAGACCTCGCGTCTAGGAATTGGATCGTCGAATCTGCATCACTTGCTGTCTAGCAAAGCACGGCAGAGTCTTCTGGCGGCGGCATGGGACTCTGGCATTCGTTACTTCGACACCGCGCCATTCTATGGCCATCATCTGGCCGAAAAGGAATTCGGCAAATTCATCGGTTTCAGGCGCGGGGAGTTGGTCCTCGGCACCAAATTTGGCATCCTGCCGAACCTATTGTTTGCGCGAGTTCCGGCATTCATGTATGCGGAAAAGTTTGTGCGCCGCTTAACAGTTGGCAGCCGACGTGGAGTCTCTGCTCCACGACGAAGCTATCGTGCCACGGTTTTGCGCTGTAGCGTTGAGCAGTCGCTGCGCAACTGTCGCACTGACCACATCGACATCTTGTACTTGCATGAGCCAACGCTGGAGCAATTGGTTGATGCGGACGCGACCGTGGCCGAGGTGCGCCGCCTGAAGGCCGAAGGCAAGGTTAGGTATTTTGGGCTTTCAGGATCGGTCAACGAGTGCCAAAGGATCGCGGCGCGTTACCCCGCGCTTGCCGAGGTGTTACAACTCGAGGTGCCAACTTTCCGAAGCCCAGATTCGCAAGTTGAGCCGCTCGCGGCTCAAGTGACCTTTGGGCATTTTAGGCGCGCAGGCTTGGAAGGCAGCAAAGAATCGTCTGCCGACAGGGTTCGTCGCTCTCTGGAACGCGGGGTAAGGCTCAATCCGAATGGCGCCATGTTGTTTTCGACACGGAGCGCACATCATCTGGATGAAGTAGTTCGGATCTTGCAGGAAATTGAGCCAGAGGGGCGTACGTGAGCTTGCGCGACCTGAATGAGGGTTCTCCAAACGAACCGGTCATCGCCGATCTTTGCGTCATCGGGAGCGGACCTGCCGGCTTGACCGTCGCGCGTGCCGCGGCAGAACGAGGCCTTGGCATCGTTATTGTTGAGGCCGGTCCGCGCAATGCAGAGGTGCGCACCGAACCCTACTCCATTGAATTTCCACGTCGAACCTATATGGGTGCAACGCTCGGTCGAGCGTTTGGACTGGGCGGCACATCGGTGCTCTGGGGCGGACAATTGCTGCCAATGAGGCGTGAGGAAATGGCGACCCGCCCAGGAGCTCCAGGCCCCGGGTGGCCGATTCTGCTGGAAGAGCTTACGCCTCACTACGATACGCTGCTCAACTGGCTGGACATCGATCGCGGCCCGTTCGAGGTCAGCCGTTCGCATCCCGTGGGACACCCCATGACTCAACTCGACTGGACGGGCCTGAGCCCGCGGTTATCCAAATGGATCCCGTTTCGGCGGCGCAATTTGGCGCAGGCGTGGATGAATGGGATTCTGGGTACCCATCGCGTGGCGTGCTGGTACAACGCAACAGTCACCGGGTTTGAGACCCATGGCGGGCATGCCGATGCGCAGATCAGTGCGGTGCTTGCACGTTCTTTCACAGGACAGCCGTTGCGCGCTCATTGCAAGCAGGTAGTAATCTGCGCCGGCGCTTTAGAGTCCGCGCGACTAGTGCAGGACCTGTTGCATCAAACCGGAACTGGAGCGGGCTCGGATGGGACCATCGCGGGTCGCTTCCTTCAGGATCATCTCTCTTTGCGTATTGCCCGAGTTATTCCCATCAACCGGCGCGGATTTACGTTGCTGTTCGCGCCGGTGTTTCAGGGCGTGACCATGCAGTCCCCTCGGTTGGATCTCTCTCCAGCGCTCGCCCAGGAACGCGGGTTGCCGGCGGCCTATGCTCATATCGTAGCGGAGTCACCTCCTGACTCGGGTTTCGCGGCGTTGCGCGACACCCTGCGCAGTCTTCAGGCTCGTCGCGTTCTTGCCGCTTGCAGCAGTGGGCTACGCCTTCTTCGACGTGCGCCGGAAGTCTTCGAGATTGCCTGGTGGCGCCTGGTTCACCGGCGGCTGGTCTCTCCGCGCAGCGCGAAGCTGTACCTGAATCTGGATTTCGAGCAGCCGCAGCTACGCGAGAACTGCGTGCTGTCCCGAAAAACGGACGCTCGCTCCACCGGCGGTGAAATGATTGTTGATTGGGATCTGGGATGCGATCCGGAGGCCATAGTTTTGGCAATCCGCGAACAGCTCGAAACCTTCTGGAAACGCAACGACCTGGCACGACTGGCGCGTCTTGAATTCCTTGAGCTCTCCGAGATTCGAAGTGGCTGGCCTAACAATTTGTACGAGATCTACCATCCGGCTGGCACGACGCGCATGGCTGCCGATGTACGGGACGGCGTGGTCGATCCGTCCCTGAGGGTCTACGGGACCGCGAACTGTTATGTAGTCAGTTCGTCGGTTTTTCCATCGATGGGAGCGGCCAATCCAACGTTTACGGTTATGGCGCTCGGACTGCGTCTGATCGCATACCTCACTAGAAGCCTAGCCCCATAGTTGAACGAACCGGTCGCGGCCCGCTGACTTGGCCCGATAGTGGTAAGCGATTAGATAACACTTTAATTGATCGTATACGGGAATACGACCCGATTAGCTTCCATGTCCCATGTCTCGTACCGCTAGCGGCCATCTGGTCCTCGCTAAAGCAATTTTGCAATTTTGAGATAGATCTAGTCTATACGTAAGTAGTTCGTAACCATTCCGCCGTGAGCGCAATACCTTCTTGAAGCGACGTGCGGCATTGCCAACCCGTGGCGGTCCGAAGTTTAGTCGAATCCAAAACTATTCTTGGAACATCGAAGGGCCTCGATGCGAGCCAATTGACTGACGGTTCTAGGCCGACCACACGGGATATTTGGGTCAGAATGTCACGCAGAGAATGTCCGGTTCCAGTGCCTACATTAAACGTGCCAGATATCGGGTTTATACTTGCGAGGTAGACGGCGGATGCGACGTCGCCGGCGTAAATGAAATCGCGTGTCACGCTTCCGTCGCCCCAAATCTCAATTGGCTGATGCTTAAGGGTACGGTGCAAGAAGACGGTCAACGCTCCTTGCGCGCGCAATGGACTTTGGCGCTCGCCGTACGGATTTGCCGCTCGCAGCACAACATAGTCGAGGCCTCGCAAATGCTTGTAAACATCGAGATAGTACTCGATACACAATTTCGCAACGCCATAAGAGCACATCGGACGCACCGAATGGAATTCGTCGACCAAATCCAAAGCTCCGATGCTGCCGTACACGGTACCACCGGAAGATAGAAACACCAGTTTACCAACGTTGTTCCGCACGCAGATGTCGAGCATTTTCAAGGTGCCAATTACATTCGACTGGACGTCGAATTCCGGCGACTCGTTGGAACTCTTCGGCGTCGTAGTACCGACGCAATGGATGACCGCATCGAAACCTGTAGCGATCAATTCGCCGAGGGCGCCCACATCGCCGAAATCCCCAGTAACGAACGTGATTCCAGGCGGCGACCGCCGGAATCGCTCGGGAGAAAGGTCGTAGACCGCGACATCGTGCTTCTCGCTCAAGAACTTATCGACGATATATGAGCCCAAAAAGCCCGACCCACCGAGGACTAGTATTCGCATGTAATTTAGTTCGTACAGACGGCGTCTGTTTGTAATTCTCGAAAGCTAATCAAAGCATTTCGCGCCCAAACACGACGCCGCGAAAATTCTGGTAAAGCAACTTCAAGTCAAGGGAAGCTTAGCTAGCGACCGTGGCCTATACCACATCTCCGGCGGCCAGCCAAATACTCCCGCTGCAATCCACTAGGACCACAGTAGCTGGAAGTGCCAAGCGAGACGACTCACTGCTTGACTCAGGCGTCTGTGCAGTCGGACAACGCCAAGCGGACCAACGATCCATGGGCAATCGTGGAATACGCACAAGTGCGAGCAGGCGGTGATGCTCGTCGGGCGGGTATGCACGGATGACGGCGCCTCGCAGGGTACTTGACGGCTTGCGCGGAGCCGATACTTTTGCTGGTCCGGCGCTCGCGGCTCAGATCTTGCGAAAGTACGCATTGAGCATCATGCCCCGGCCGGCCTTGTCCGCCGCAGCCAGAGCAGCCGAGAGCGTGCCGCTTGCGAGCGGCCCGAGCCCGGGCACGCGGAGCTTGCGCTTCAGTCGACTGCCGTCGAAGCGGCTGACCGTTTCGATCCGGCAGCACTCGAACCCATAGCGGGCAAACAGTCGTATCAGCCCCGCGCGCGAGAAATAGTTCAGGTGCTCCGGGGGGGTAATGAACATGTCGTTGCGTCCCTGCACCCTGGAGATCAGCGAGCCGAAATGGGGTACGGCAATCACGCAGACGCCGCGAGGCGTTAGCATCCGCCGCAAGTCCGGCACGACCGAATTCACGTCGCGCATGTGCTCGAGTACCTGCGACAGCAGCACTACTGAATAGCGGTCGTCGTGGCATTCCACGAATTCGTGATCTAACATCCCCTCCGCGGCTTCGAAGCCATTCATCTCGCGGTAAACCCTCCGGCTTTCCTCATTGACTTCGATCGCGTCGACGTCGAAACCCTCGGACCGGGCGGCGCGCGAAAAAAAACCGTATCCAGCCCCGACGTCGAGGAATGTGCTCCCCGTCGCCAGCGCCTTTGCGGTCTTTGCGATGCGCTCGGAATCCAGTACGGCATTGGGGTAGGCGCGTTCCTGCGCCAGTACCATTTCGAGATTCGGTGCTCTCTGTTCGGTCAGGCGTAGTGTGTTTAAGTAAGCGGGGCCCGTGTAAAACGCGCGTAACTCGTCGTTCGACGGGAAAGGGTAGACGAACGAGCTCGCGCACGCGCCGCACTTGAATATCGGATAGGTTCCCTCCCCGGTGCGGCCGGTTTTCCGGAACCAGAAACTCGTCGGCGTGCCGGCGCAGAACGGACACGCCGCAGGAACTTTCGATGAAGTCTCGCTCACTTGGGAATATGCCTTTACTGCTCTTCAAGGACTGGACGAGTATCCGGATGAATTGTGAAATTCTGGTTGAGTAGACTACGCCAATCCATCCGATATCAGTTGCTCAAAATAGCTGACGGTTCTCACTAGCCCATCTCTCAGCGATGTACCCGGCGCCGAGTCCAGTTCTGCTTTGGCCACAGTTCTATCCGGTTGTCGCTGTTGCGGGTCATCTAACGGCAACGTCTTATTGACAAGCTTGGAACTCGAGTTAGGTAATTCAATGACAAGTTCCGCCAATTGCCGAATCGTAAATTCGTCTGGATTGCCCAGATTTACCGACCGTACGCGATTCCGAAGTGCCCATTAGCCGAATAATTGCCTCAATGAGGTCAGCGACATAACAAAAAGAACGGGTCTGATGGCCCTCGCCAAAAATAGTAACTGGCTGATTCTTTAACGCTTGGACAATAAAGTCGGAGACAACACGCCCATCACTCGGGTGCATTCTGGGGCCATAGGGTATTAAAAATGCGTGCCACTTTTATCGATAAATGATGCTGCTTTCTATACTCGAAGAAGAGCGTCTCCGCACATCGTTTGCTCTCACCATAGCAGGAGCGAAGGCCTATGGGATTTACATGGCCCCAATAGTCCTCACGCTGCGGATGACACTGTGAATCACCATACCTCGCTGGTAGACGCTTGAAGGATCTTGGCCTTCAACCGCTTTGCTAAGCCAAGCATGTTGATAGCACCGTGCACGCTTGTCTTGGTCGTTTGCACAGGGTCAAAGTGATAGTGAACTGGTGAAGCAGGACACGCGAGGTTATAAATTTCATCCACCTCTACATACAGCGGAAACGTAACGTCATCGTAGGCTTACCAATCGTATCGCCCGGCGCTACAGCCGTCCGGGAATTCAGGGCTTGAACCAGATACAAGTGTCGGTGACACCGTTCGACGTCCAGTATCGACGCCAGTCCCGCACCGCGGCCGCATAGTCGGACCACGCCGCGCTGGCACAGCCGTCGGATGCCCTGCGAGACGTCGGCGCAATCGTATCGCCCGGTATGTACCAGTTGACATTGTCGACCACCAGCAAACCACCGCGTTTGACCTTGGCGATCATGCGAATCGCACATTCATCGCGATGCGACCCATCGACGAGGCAAAAGTCCACCGACTCGTCAGGGACACTGCTGGCCTCGGCGACGTATTCGTCTTTCGCTTCCCGGAACCGATAGTCGATCTTGTACGCGAGGTTCTGCTCGGCGATGAGTCGAGAGACCTTCACATACCACTGGCGGTTATCCTCGATCGAGATCAGGCGGCTCATCCGCCGCGCAAACCAGATCGAACTGCGCCCGGATCCGAATTCAAGCCCAACATCGGTCGGCTTCAGGGCCTGGTCCAGAAACCGTACCCCGTCCCGCGTGAGCCACGGATTCTCCGGGTGCTTACGTTCGTCATAGATGACCAACAGCCGGTTGCGGATGTAGGTCGGCGTCCAATGTGTAAAATTTCGTTGCATTCTTGTGACCATCCGCCACGTCTAGCACAAACGAGTTTAGCGCGATTTCCGGTACGCGGACCCGGAACAAACGTCCGGAGCTCAAACCCGCAATTTTTTGGGGGCCGGTCACCAGACTTTGCCGGCCTCTCCGTTCTGTCCGCCCGATCTTGTTGCCAATACTGGCTAGGGGATCCGCGCCTCACGCACGCGGCGCGGGCGCTCGCCGAATAATTGCCTCAATGAGGTCATCGACATAACAAAAAGAACGGGTCTGATGGCACTCGCCAAAAATAGTAAATGGCTGATTCTTTAACGCGTTCCCGATCAGTAGTGGCGGTCGATACACCATCAATAAGTTACCACGTTGGCCGCTCATTAGAGGCCAAGTGTAACTACAGCGAGTTGGGGAAATAGCGGCTCACTTGGAGGTTACGCATGCGGGCATCGGACCGCGACCGAGAACCCACGAATAAACGGAGCGCATGCTGGCCGCCACGGTTGGCCAACTGAAACGCTCTTCCACAAGTCTGCGTCCGCTGTCTCCCATGGCCCGCCGCTCGAGGTCTGTCATGTCGAACAATTTCCTTAACGCTATAGCGATGCTTGCGGCTTCCGGCGACATATCGATGGCAGCCTTTGCTACGAATCCTTCCGGCAAGTTACATTGCGGCGTCATCAGTACTGGTAGCCGATAGCACCACGCTTCCAGGACCGCCATGGGCATGCCCTCACTGAGGGACGGCAAAATGAACGCGTCCGCTCGGTTCAGACTCATGGCATTTTGCTGGTCAAACTGCGGGCCGACGAAATGGATACTCTCGCTGAGTCCCAACGTACCGGACAGCTGTTCCAAATCCTTCTGGTGCGTCCCCTCCCATCCCGCTATTACCAGGCGCCAGGGCTTTGCGGCCGATGGTGACTCCTGCTTCACCCGAGCCCACGCATACAGCAAATGGTTCAAACCTTTTTTTGGATGAATCCGGCCAATGAACAGCAGAACTTTGCTTTGATCCGGGAGCAGATATTTCCAATCGGGCTGCCCCCAGTCGTAAGTGTCACTCGGCAAATCGACCCCATAAGGAATGATGGCCACTGGGTTTCGAAGCCCATATGTGCGAATGGACTCGTACTCGGAAGCGCACGATGCATGCAGGCAAGCCGCTGCGTTTAGGTGCGCATTCTCATACAACAATCTCGCGAGGCGTTTCTTCCACGCTGAATTGCGCACCGCCCACGAGTCCAGCATGCCGTGGGGCGAGACCAGATACGGCTTTTTACCGGCGCCCCAACGCACCGCTGCCATGGAGGGGTACATCCACAAGCCCTGAACGTGCAGGAGGTCGGGTCTGTAGGCACTCAAGGCACTCATCAGCCCCCGTTGAAAACCGAAAGCCCGCGGACCGACGGTGGGCAACACTGTAACCGGCGTCTCCCCCCACTTGTCGAGGTCTTTGCTGGAGTATGCATCGTCGCCGCCAAAGACACGGACATCGCAGCCACTATCGATCAGGCTCCTGCTCAGCGCCCGGACTGCCGGGAAGATACCGCCGGCCTGTCGGGAAACCGAGGAACTGAGTATCGCGGTGCGAATACTGGATAACCTAGGTACGCCGGGGGACAAGTGCCGGGAGGCAACCTCCAGGCTCATCTCGTGGCTCCCCATCGGCGATTGAGCATCATCCGCAGCAGCAGCCGATCGACCCAGCCCGCCTGTGGTCTGGGCGAGCGCTTCACCATCTCCGCGAGTTCGACGAGGTTCGCGGCGAATACGTCCGGCGACCATGCTTCGATCAGGTTCGCACTGGCTTCGCCCATTGCGCGTCGTCGATCTTCATTTTCGGCGAGCCGAGCCATCAGCCTGGCAAGCGTGCTAACGTCACGCGGGCCGAAGGTGTAGCCATTCACCCCAGGTCGCACCAGGTCAGGTGCACAACCACAACGTTCCGACACGAGCACCGGCAGGCCCGATGCCATGGCCTCGTTCACCACCAAACCCCATTGTTCGGTGGTACTCGCAAGGATGAACGCCTGCGCCAAACCGTAGTACAGCGGCAGTTCGGGATACTGCTTGAAGCCCGGCATCAGCACCCGAGTTCCTAGCTCCAACGCCGCCACGCGTTGCTCCAACTCTCCACGCAAAGCACCATCGCCGAGTACAACGAGGTGCCACGGACTGGATGCCTGGGCCTGCTCATCCATCGCCCTCAAAAAGTCCGCGAACGCCTCGATCAGCCGTGGCAGATTCTTCTTTTTGATGAACCGCGCCGAGGTGAGGAAATACCGCTCCGGCAAGCCATGCTGCTGTCGCAATGCCGCGGCGTCCGCTCGGGCCCGGGCCGCCCCATTATCAAAGTACTCGTTGTCGACCACATCGTAGCCCACCCGGATGCGAGTGGCGTTCATGCCGAGCTTGACCAAGTAATCGCTCTGCGGGCGTCCGCCAACGAGCGCTCCGTCGCAGTAAACGAGGTAACACCGCTTGATCCACTCCCGAAATACAGTGCGCGGGAAGTCGATTTCCTGAGACTCAGACATCACAATCACCGGCACTTGGCGACGGCGCGCCCAAGTGACCGCCGAAATCGCTTGTTCGCCTGCCCACCCGGGCACGGCTATTACATCTGCGCCGAAGCCGGAGAGCACTTCGCTGATGGCCCGGGGCCTCTGTCCTGAGGCGGCGTCTCTTCGAACCCCGTCATTCTCGAACAGTGTCACGCGACGAAACGGCACCTGGGCGCTCGGACGCCAGTCATACTCCGCGCTGTTCGCATGCTGCTCAACGACGAGGAGGTTGCAACGAGAGTCGAGAGCCGCCAGGCGGGCGATATGGTAGGGCCCAAGGTTGTCAAACAGGACGGTTAGTTTCATTCGTCGGCTACGCCTATAAGACATTCTCAGCTTGCGCGGGCACGCGCATTGCGCGCCGGTGCTGCGGAACCCGTGCATAAAGCAGCGCCGGTAACATGAAGGTAACGATCTCAACAAAGACCAGGAAGAAGTGGTGTGTGGTGTGAGTGATCGCCTCCAGGCTCGAGCCAATGCACAGCATCAGCACCATCTGAGCAACGCGATTTCCAGCGCTAGCGGCACGCCACCAGCGACTCATGATAAAGCCGATAAGGAAGAACTTGATCGCACCGAAGAACCAGAACGAGTGAAAGGCATCGGTTAGCCCCGTCGAGGTCGCCCCAAAATTCGGCACAAAGCCGAACACCTGTCCGGCGCCATCCCGCCCTTCGATATACAGACTGTGCTTTCTCTCTGGCCCGATGAGCTGACCAGGAACGTACCGCTCCACGAATCCATTCCATAGCGAAAGGCCGTAGTCGAAGTCCCGCCGCCTGTCAGTCGCCTCGATCGAGAACATCGCGATGTACAGTTCACTAGCCGGCTGCTCGCCTTTCACGATACCAAGAAGATTACCGACAAAATCGATGTTGAGCAGCTCCGTAACTCCCGCGCCGCTCCAGCTGTAGTGATCTTTACCCAACATCGTGCTGCGATAATCACCGACGCTGTTGACAAACAATGCACCGAGGAGAAACGCACCGATCATCAAACTTCGCGGCGGCAGCCAGCGTCGTTGGAACCACAGGGCCATCAACACCATCAGGCACAGTTCAACTGCATCCTGGCGGCGGCCTTGTATCAAAACGCGGTCCAAGTAGAACGACAACCCGAACAGAACGATAATTAAGGTAGGCAGTGTCGGCGTTGCCAAGTGCAATAGCAGCGCCATAGCAAAGCCCACTGTGAGAAGTCCCGCTAGGAAGAAATAGATGGTGATGACCCCCGTCCATTGACCACCGAATCTTTCGATCACATCCACCGCAAGCAGACTGACCTGATAGAAGAAGAATGCTCCCACCAGCGACAGCGCCGCGCTGGCCCAGACAAGTCGGCGGCGGTCGAAGCGCCACTCGAACAAGCGGGCCGGCCGTTGGTTGAAGACATAACCTGCCCAGCAAGCGAGCAAGCAAAGCCACGCCATCAATATGGTTTTCTCGAGCGCCCCTGGCGGGCGTCTGGGATAAGACGTGAGCCCGAGCAGCTGTGGCGTAATCCAACCCATGAAAACTACGGCAGCAAGAAATGGGAACTGGATCATGCGATCGCGACGCTGCCAGCCCCAGACGAGGATTGCAGCACCTGAAAGCACTAACAACCAGAGGAGAAATTCCGTCATCGAAACTCGCTGGAAATATGGTTTCTACAGCATTTGCTCGTGGAGATGTCCCGAGTCACGCTAAACGAGGGCCGCCTCATAACGATCTAACCCCGCACGTTCCCGGCGCTGCAACGTTGCCGCCTGATGCTGGGCCAGTAATTCCTGATCCGAAGCGTACGGCCTGATAGTCTCGGCTAGTTCGTCGAGGCCCTCGCCGCGAAGAGACGTTGCCGCCCAAGACTGGTTAACGTCCCCTAATGAACCTACACCCGATAATACGACAAGCAGTGACCACGCCACCAAAATCGGGGCTCCGACGATGATCACTTGATGGCTCGTTGACTGTGCTCTGAATCGCGCCAGTTGCTTGTTAAACATACGTGAATATCCGACTAGGAAAAAACTGCTGCAAAGCGTTGAGAACAGACGCTCACCGTCAACGTACTTGGGGACTAACAAGAACGATCCCACCTCTCACCTATCGGAAAGTACAGCCAAAGGCAAGATGATGGCCGACCCATAAAAAGGCGACGCCGGCAGGACGCAGACTTATGGCTCTGAGAGCCAACCAAATTGCGCTTATTCATGTGTTTCCATAACCGCAAGGCCCCGTTATTTGCCGATATCGAGGCCGGCGCCACGCGAGTGCTAACTGTACTCGCTCATGGAGACAGCAATAAGCCAATGGCGTTGAGCCTCATGCCTACCTTGAGCGTCTGTTAGCCGAACTTCCTTTCGCCAACACCATCGAGCAGTTCGAAGCAAAGTTGCCGTTGAATATCGTCACAACCACTCGACGTGCCGAACACCGGCTATTGCCAGCTTTCTCTACTCAGACCTGAATTGCGCGACTGGCTCGGCGTCTCACGGGAAACACCTGAATTGTAAACCTTCGCCACGACCTCACCCCGGCCGCGGCGATAGAGTGACTATGGTGGGGAGCCGCCCGAATGGCTTGCGCAAGACGTTGACGTTCTTTGTGCGGCCACCTGCTCCAGCAGTATCCGTGCAAAGTTATCTAGCGAATAGAGCTGGGATTTTCCTACGGCCTTGACTGACATCTCGGCCAGTAGCGCTCGATCGCCGTCGAGTCTGGTGATCGCGGCAGCCAGCGCTTCAGCGTCCCGCGCGGGGACGATTAGACCATCCACGCCCTCATCCACCACTCTGCCGCAGTTGGGAGTGGCGATCACCGGCAGCCCGTGCGCCATCGCCTCGAGCTGCGTGATGGCAAACCCGTCGGAAATTGTGGGTAGGACGAAAACATCCGCGGAGCGGTAAACCTCGGCCGTGCGGTCGCGCGTGACTCGGCCGATGAATTTCACGCTCACGGGAGCTTCCCTGATGATCCTTTCGGCGATGCCCACGGTGCCTGCGACGATGAACTCGACGCGTGTGGAACTAAGCCGTTTGGCCGCTTGCAGAAGGTATTGAATGCCTTTGCGCAGAATCACGCTGCCGAGCCAGAGCACGGTCAGCGGGCGTTCTGCATTGCTTCGCAGCCTCCGCTGGGGCGGCGCCGCATAGGGCTCGTACGCCAGCGGCACGACGATGATCTTTCCCGCCGGTACGCCCTGTTGAACCAGTGCGGCCTTGGACCATTCGGAGTTGACCAGCACAACGTTGGCGAGCTTCCACTCCTGCGCCAGGCGGTTGTAGTAATCTTCGGGGATTCGGCCGGGCAGCGCCTGCCAACCGGGCCAGCGTTGTGCCTCCTCGAAAACTATCTGCTCTTCAACTCTGGCGGGATCAATTTGATCCACGACAGTGAGAATGCCGCGGTCGTGGAGCGCGCCGAGGGTTTCGAGGCAGCCCATGCTGTAGCCGAAAAAGGCGTGGCGCTGGGGGTCCAGCGGCTGGCGAAGGAGATGGCGGTTAACGCGGTTGGCGAACTCGAGGCCAACGCGAATGGACTCGCGGTGCCGGCCGTCGGCGGCAAGGGTGGGGCTGCAGGCGCCGCGGAAATCGTCGACCAAGGCCCGGAACGTGAAGGCGACGACGTGCGAGCCCGGGATGTCGGGGTGTCGTCGGCCCGCCAGGGCGCGGGCGGCATTCGGGCCGCGCGAGAATAACCCGGCGCCCCATCGGCACCACGCCTCGGTGTAGAGAGTCTCGAGTTCAGCGCGCGCGTGCAGAGCCCGTGGCGTTGCGTAATGCTCGCGCGCTCCAATTTGCGACACGAACCAGCTCAGTCTTGGGTTAATCAAGGTGTTATTGATAACTTAACCTGACGATTTGAGAATCACTTCGTTGAAGAACTTTGCCATTGTTCTGCCGGCGGGCCGCCAATTGGTAAGAGCCATTTCAACTGCGGGCATTCATCTCTGAAACTCCCGCTAGATGATTCGATGAATGGCACTCTCTTGGGCCACTCCGCGATCAATCAAAGATCTTCACCTCCAAAACCCGTCGTTACCAACTGTCTACAGGCTCTTGCTTCTATGGCAGTCGCTACTTGAGGACTTATGAGATCCGACGAACACCAAGCCGGTGGATGCGATAGCAAGAATCGCATACGAGATTAAAAACCCAATGGCCAACGACATGACGCCTAGGTCTGAAACCAGCGAAATTGTAAGGAAGAGCAGGGTAGTGCTCCAGATCACATTGACTCCTAGAACCCACCATGCCCGGTTCATTCCAAGCAGCGCGCCAGACGCAATTTTGGCCAGTGCATGCAGCGGCGCAGCAGCCAGCAGCAATACCAGTATCATCCAGCCCTCTCGGAATCCGGGTCCGTAGAGACTCATGATCCATGGACTCAAAAGGGCGGCCAGCAGGGCCGGGGGCAAGGATAAGGCGAGCATCAGGCAGCAAATCCAGAGAGTTACCTGGCGAAAACGCTCTTTTCTACTCGCCTCCCATTCCTGCACGAGGACCGGGATACTTACCGACATGAGCACCATAGGGATGAACATCATGGGGCCATGCCATTGATAGGCGGCATTGTATAATCCCAGCCCTGCGAATCCTTGCCCCGACCGAGCCACCAAGGTCATGGCGAACCAAAGTACTGGAGTTGCCACCAGGTTAGCCAGAAGGCTGGGCAGGCTGTAACCCGTCAGAATGCGCCAGTCGGCGCCGCAACCGCCGTAACGGACAACAATGCCGCGGCTACCGAGTTCCTTCATCAAGAGGATGCGCCCAACCTGCCAAACCATGATGGCGCCTAGTGCCAAGCCAAGCACGGCTCCTTCGACACCCATGAGTTGCGCCAGGAATACCATGGCCACGCACGACAAAACGCCATCGAGGATGTTCAGTTTGGCGAGAGCGTCAAACTTTTCCAGACCCGCGAACACACCGCCCTGAATGCCTCGAAACGCCGTGGCAGCCATGAGTAGCGATCCCCACACCAAGGCGCTTTGCAGTTGTGGTGCATTGAGCATTGCGCCGGCGATGAGGCCCGACACCGAAATCAACACAACGGTAGCCAGTAGCACCGTGCCGATGGAGACTGACGTGACCAGCGCAATCACGCGACCGGCCCGAAGCGGATCGCTGGTCGCGTACTTGGCCACAAACCGCGTTGCAGTCTCGCCAAGGCCCATTCCGGCCATCAATCCGGTCATGCCGAGCGTCGACTGGATGAGACCCAATTCGCCGAAAGAAACCTGCCCCAAAACGCGGGCGACCAGGATCATCGCCACCAATACGAGAATGCGCGCCGTCGCCGAACCGAACAGGCTCCAGAGAGAGCCGCGAGCAAGGCGTCTGGCAATGGAGGAAGCGGCGAGCCGCTCGTACAGGGACGAGGGTAGGATCTTTCTTCCCAGCGCGAGCACGATTGATTCCATTAGGGAAAAGAGTACCCGCAAGACATTGAGAACACGTCACAAAAGGTGCGACACTCCCAGACACTCGCGATCTGAACTCACGTAGAATCCGAGGCAGATTTTGCAAGTTATTGAATAATATCTATATTCTGTACACAGAACTTCATCGGTTGCACAGTGCCGCGCCCATTCCGCTGGAGACTTTGCATAATCCTGGGTCCGTGCTTCATAGCGCCGGCACTGGCGGCCTACACACAGGACCCGGAAGAAGGGCAGGTACCAACCCTGGTGCGAGGGGCGTTCACGTTCGTGTCATCGCTCGGCATCGAAGCCCTTGATGACAGCAACATTTTTGAGAGCTCGACGGATGTGCAATCGTCGCAGCTATGGAAACTTGCGCCCAGATTACTGCTGCAGTTCAGACCTGAACGCAGTCTCCTGGAATTCCGGTACAAGGGCGACTACGGCTGGTACGACAAGTCTAGTGTCGACGACTATGCCGATCATGCGTTGCAGGCGAACGCGTACCTGCTGCTGGGTGGACGCGGCGGACTGGATCTCGTGGTGTCCTACGATGCCGCACACGAAAATCGCGGCACTGGGTTGTCGGCGGGTATCGACCCGGCTTCTGGCGCCTTTCCGCAGGATCCGGATCGTTACACCACCGAGCAGGCCCTTGCCCGCTATACGTATGGCGTCTCTCATACGCGGGCCTTTGTAGTTTTCGAGGCGAGCACGGATAAGATTGCCTACCAGAACAACCTAGCGCTCACCCAGCCGTTCGATAGAGACGAATCCTATGGCGAGGCGACATTCGGTTTCCGTATTCGATCGAAGACTTCCCTGGAGCTGAGCGTGCAGGCGATAGACATCACGTACGATCGTTCCCGTGCATCCGGACTGAACCTGGACAGCCAGGAGTATCGCTACCTGCTTGGGGTCGTTTGGGAAGCAACAGGCACGACGACGGGCTCGGTGCGGGTTGGCGGGGTAACCAAAAAATATGACGACCCCGCAGTCCCCGATTTCTCGGGCCCGAACTGGGAGGTGGCGATACGCTGGTCCCCCCGGACGTACTCGCATTTCGACCTGAGCACCAAAAGATATGTGGAAGAGCCCATAACTTTGACAGGGACATTTACCAATGCGGCTGTTTACTCTCTGAGCTGGAGTCATGAATGGAGCAGCCGTCTGGAGTCAAAGTTGGCCCTGTCGGAAGTCGAAGAAACGTATCACTTTGCGACGGGCAATCCCCGCACGGACAAGAGCCCGCAATACAGCCTCGCCCTGATCTACAAGATGCGGCCGTGGCTGCGCTGGGAAGCCGGGCTCGACATCAATGCGCGGGATAGCCCCCTTGCGGGGTATAATTATAGGGAGAACATAGCTCGACTCGGGGCCAGGATCACATTCTGATGTCTTGGCTTCTAGGGCCACTTTTGAAACAGGGGCGGACGATATGGGTCTGGCCGCCCTTGATTTTTTCCCTATGGCTTGCGGCTGCCGCCGCGCTCGCCCAACCCGCGGACAGCGTTTACAGGCTCGGCCCGGGCGACCGGATCACCATCAAGGTTTTTGGTGAAGAAGATCTCAGCATGGATTTTCGGCTCAACGACACCGGCCGGCTCAACTATCCCTTTCTCGGTGAGTTGGTGGTGCAAGGCCTCACGGTCACCGAACTGGAGCAGCTCATTGCCGGCGGGCTCAAGGATGCCTATCTCCGCGACCCGGCAGTCACGGTATCGATCGCCGAGTATCGTCCATTTTTCCTGTACGGCGAGGTACAAAAGCCGGGCGGCATTCCCTATCAACCGAAATTGACGGTCGAGCGCGCCATCGCACTCGGCGGCGGGTTCACGGAACGGGCGTCGCGCAGCAAGATCGAGGTGGTTCGCGCTAGCGACTCGAAACACAAGGCGGTGCGGGTTGAACTGTCCGATCCCGTGTTTCCCGGCGACATCATCACCGTGAAGCAGAGCTTTTTCTAATCGCGTGCTGCCATGAACCAGGGCAAGTCGACGATACCCGCGGATGACGGCTGGGAAACCGGCGCCGAGATCGACTTACGCTATTACTGGAACATCATCAACCGGCGCAAGTGGTCGATCATCGGCCTCGCCCTAGTCGTGGGCCTGTTAACCACGCTGGTCGTGTTCGCCATGACACCGATCTACCGTGCTTCGGCCACGCTGCTGATCGAATCGCAGCCGGCCAACGTCGTCTCAATTGAGGAAGTCTACGGCCTCGACACGCGCAGCCTGGATTATCTTGCGACCCAAATTGAGATCATGGCCGGACGGCCGATAGCCGAAACGGTCGTGGATGGCCTCGGGTTGATCGAACAACCGGAATTCAGGCCGGAGCACCAGCCGCCGCTTATAGACCTCGACTGGCGGTCCTGGCTGCCCTTCGGAATGCAGAAAAAAGCGAGCCCGTCGCAGCAGAACGAACGCGATCGTGCGGTCGACGCGTACCTCGACAAGTTGAGCATCGAGCCCGTGCGCAACACGCAGCTCGTGCGCGTCCAGTTCGATTCGGCGGATCCGAAACTCGCCGCGAGGGTCGCAGATGCGCACGCTAAGGCCTATATAGAGAGCACGCTCGAGGCGCGCGCCGACGCGACCAAGTCCGCCACCGAATGGATGGCGGCACGGGTCGAGAGCCTGCGGAAGGAATTGCAGGCCTCGGAAGCCAGCCTGCAGGCGTATCGAGAACAGGAGCAGATCGTCGACGTGACGGGGCTCAAGGCATTGCCTGGCGCGGAGATCAGCAACCTTTCTTCCCGGTTGCTGGAAGTGCGACAAACGCGTGCCGCGGCGGAGATTGCCTACCTGCAGGTCACGCCCGCGGCTGGAGGGGAAAACCTGCTGGGTGTTCCCGCCCTACTCGCGGACGAAGGCATGCGCCGTGCCCAGGCAGCCCAGGCGAGTGCACAACAGGCGGTGGCCGAGCTGGAAAAGCGCTACGGGCCGTCTCATCCTAAAATGATCGCTGCCCAAAGCGAACTCGCCCAAGCCACCCAGAATCTCAACAACCAGGCCCGCAGCGTCACTGAAAGCATCAGGAAGCGCTACGAGGCGGCGAAGTCCGAGGAGGCCGCGATCGTGGCGGCGCTCAATCGCGCCGGCCAGCAGTACCAGCAAGTGGGCCGCAAGGAGTCGAAGCTCGAGAGCCTGCAGCGGGCCGTGGACACGAATCGCCAAGTCTACGACCTCTTTTTCAAACGGCTGAGCGAAACGTCGGCAACGGGCGATCTTGCGACCGCGCGGGCGAGAATCATCGAGCCCGCCGTGGTACCCCGGCTGCCCGCCAAGCCGAGCAAGGGCCTAATCGTGTCAATCGCCGTGCTGCTGACGCTGATGTTCGGTGTCGGCGTGGCTTTCCTGCTCGCGTCCCTCGACAATACCGTCAAGAGCTCGAGGGGTGTCGAGGAAAAACTCAAGCGCCCCCTGCTCGGCATAGTGCCGCTGCTCAGGAAGCAGGCGCTGCGTGCTGCCAGCACGATCGGCAAGAGCGAGGAAACGAGAGAAACCGATCCGCGTTTCGCGGAGGCCATGCGCACGATCCGCACGGCCATCTCGCTCGATAATCTCGACAAACCGCACAAGATCATCCTGGTCACCTCCTCGATCGGAAGTGAAGGCAAGTCCATCCTTGCGCTCAACCTCGCGCTCGCATTTGGCCGTGGGGAAAGGACTTTGTTGCTCGATGGAGATATGCGGCGACCCTCCGTCGGCAAGATGCTCGGGCTGCCGCGGGACGCACCGGGCCTGTCCGAGCTTCTGACCAATCATGCGCGGCTCCGCGAATGCGTGCTCGGCACGGGTGTCAAGGATCTGGATGCGCTTTTAACGGGTTTCACTCCCGCCGATCCGCTGCAGATCCTGTCGTCATCCCGCATGGCCAGTGCGCTTAGGGTGCTGACCCAGAGCTATTCGCGCATCGTCATCGACTGCGCGCCCATATTGCCGGTCAGCGATGCGGCCGTGCTCTCAAAGTACGCCGACTGCGTACTCTATGTCGTAAAGTCGGACGCGACTAAAGTGCCGCAAATCAGGAACGGCCTCAGCCTGCTCGAACGGGTCAATGCGCCGATAATCGGCATCGTACTAACCCAACTGGATGCTCGCAAAGCCGAAAAGTACAGTGATTATGGATATGGCGGCTCTTACGAGCCGTATGCTTCGAAGTCTTAGGCGGCCCGATTCGAGGGGGCCGTAGAGATGATCGACCTGCACTGCCATTTTCTGCCAGGCATCGACGACGGTGCGCAGACCCTGGCCGACGGGCTCGCCTTGGCGCAGGCCGCGGTGGCCGATGGCATTAAATATTCCGTGATGACGCCGCACATCCTCCCAGGCCGCTACGAAAACACGCGCAGCACCATCGAGCAGGCGTTCAGGGACTTCCGGTTCGCGCTGCGCAAGGCGCGCGTAGCGCTGCATATCGGCATGGCGGCCGAAGTACGGCTGTCACCCGAGATCGTCGCGCTGCTGAGCCAGAACGAGGTGCCGTTTCTGGGGGAACTGGACGGCTACAGGATCATCCTGCTGGAGTTTCCGCACACCGAAATTACTCCCGGTGCGGATAAGCTCATCGAGCGGCTGCTGAAGCACAAGATCAGGCCGCTCATTGCGCACCCGGAGCGCAACCAGGACGTGATGCGGGATCTCTCGAAGATTGAGCCATTCGTCGAGATGGGGTGTTTCCTGCAGATTACAGCGGGTGCCCTGCTCGGGCATTTCGGCCGGGCGCCACAAAGGCGTGCACTTCAGTTGCTCGAGTTCGATGTCTTCAAGGTTCTCGCGTCCGACGCCCACAATCTCACTGGCCGGCGACCGGCGCTCAGGGAGGGCATGGAGGCTGCAGCCAAGGTGGTCGGCGCGCAGGCAGCGCACGACCTCGTCAACCGGAATCCACGGATGATCATTCGGGGTGCGGGGGCCGCCGTTGGCTGATACAGCCCCCTCGGTGCTCGTTCGGGCATCAATCGTCGCACTCTTGCTTCTGCTCGGCTACGCTCTCAGCATCGCCGTCCGTACGGGGCTAGCCGACGTTTACGCCGAACCTGCCAAGTCCTATCTGCAGATGAAGCGTGAGGCGAACGAGGTACTGACCCGGCAGGAATGGCAGGCGCTCTACGGCAGCCTGATCCGGGCGCTGGCACTGGCACCCGGTGATCCAGACAACCTCAGCGAGCTGGGCCGCCTGCATCGCATCCTGCTCGAGGCAGACGATCTCGATGCCGGGGAGATATCGCGTTACGGCGACGCGAGCGCCGGCTACTACCAAGCGGCCCTTGCCCTGCGCCCGACGTGGCCTTGGGATTGGGGCAACCTGGCCCTGGTAAAGTATCAGCAATACCAGGACACGAGCAGCGTCTATCAGGACGCATTGGTGCGCGCCGTCGAATTCGGCCCGCGAGAGTCTTCATTGCAGGACCGGGTCGCGGAACTGGGTGCCAGCAGCTGGTGGGCCCTGAATCCGGCAGCTGCCATCGCAGTCCTGACGGCGGCCGACCGGGCGCTCGAACGCGATGCCCAGTCGTTTTCCGGGACTTCCGATACTAAGGAACGATGGCGGCCTCTGTGCACCCGCTCTGGCGACTCCTTCGCATATATAAAGCGTCGCTGCGAGACGCTCGGCTTGACATAATGGACGGGAGTCGCGGCTTGCGCGACACATTGACAGAACCCGGACGCGACGACCATAGTCAAGACATCTGGAAAATTGCTTGCGCCTGGAGACATCGTCATGAGAATTAGACCGATTGTCATCGGGATAGTGGCTTGCTTGGTCCTGCCCCTGGCCGGCGCGAATGCCCGAGCAGTATTCGATCCAGGCCCGAATCCGGCAGGCGCGGGTGCCGATCTCGAACATGGCGTTGCGCCTACCGCAGAGAACTTTTGGCGAGACGACCATTGCGATAAGGACCACGATGGCGATCATGACGACAAAGACCACAAGTCCGACAAGGATGACCATTGCCACCATTGCGACGATGGCGATCATGACGACAAGGGCGATAAGGACCACAGGGACCACAATTGCGAAAAGAGCCCGAGCAAACCGCACTAGGGCTCAAAGCAAAGATTAGTAGGTCAGCCGACCTTATCGCCACGGATAAGATCAAACGGCGTACGTTCCGGGACGTGCGCCGTTTTTTTTGGAATCGCAAGTGACGGCGCCACGAGCTCCCGCCGATCGCTTTCTGTTTCATGCCTTCCTGGCGCTTTTGTTGTGGATGCCTCTGCCGTTCGGTAGCAACGTCACCTGGGCCTGGTCGCTCATGGAAGCCTGGGTGCTCCTGATCGCGGGTTTGTGGCTCGTGCTGTACTACCGGGGCAAGGTCTCGCTAAACCAGCCCTTCGTCCGCGCGTGGCCCGTGACCGCGTGCCTGCTCGCCACCGTGTTGTGGATAATCGTGCAGGCGCTGCCCTTGCCGGCCGGCGTCCTCGGCCTGCTCTCGCCGCGGGCCCTTGAAATTCACAGCTCCACGCACAGCTACCCGAGCCTGTCGCTCGATGTCTACGCCACCCGCCAGGCGGCCCTGCAGACACTGGCCTACCTGCTCTTCTTCTGCCTGACATTGCTGCTCGTCAACAGCAAGCCGCGAATCAAGTTGCTGGCGCAGGCGATCATCCTGGGCGGCGTGTTCCAGGCCGCCTACGGCTCGCTCGTAACGCTCTCGGGGCTCACGTACGGGTTCTTTATCGATAAGCCGGACGCCGGGGTTGCCACGGGCACTTTCATCAACCGCGATCACCTGGCGGGTTACTTGGAAATGTGTCTCGCGGCCGGCGTCGGCCTGATGCTGGCAGAGCTGTCGAGTACCAGCGCGGCCGGCTGGCGGGACAGAGCGCGCCGCCTATTGCGGACCCTCCTCGGCAGCAAGGCGCGCGTGAGGCTCGCGCTCGTCGTGATGGTCACGGGCCTCGTGCTCACGCGCTCGCGTATGGGCAACGTGGCGTTCTTCGCAAGCCTGAGCGGCGCGGGCTGTTTCTACCTGCTGGCCGTGCGCAAGCTATCAGGGAGCACGATCGCCTTCTTCGCCAGCCTGCTGATCATCGATCTGCTCCTCGTCGGCAATTTCTTCGGTATCGAGAAAGTGGCGGAGCGCATCCAGCAGACTTCCATTCAGAGCGAGGAGGATCGCTACGACACGGACCGCGATGCCCTGGCGATGCTGCGGGACTTTCCGCTGACGGGCATCGGAGCGGGAACCTTCTATGCCGTTTACCCGATGTATACGAGCGCCGTATTCGTCACCGCCTTTACGCGCCACGCAGGAGACGATTACCTGCAGTTCGCCTGCGAGTTCGGGCTGGTTTTCGCGGCCGTGCTGGGCGCCGTCGTGCTGGCGTCGCTCTGGACGGCCGTTCGCGCCCAACTCAAGCGCCGCGACCAGTTATTGCAGGGCATGGGCTTCGCCGCCACGATGGCGATCGTGGCGCTGCTGATTCATTCGGCGGTCGACTTCAATCTGCAGATACCGGCCAACGCGGCGATGTTCGTCGTCATGCTGGCCCTCGGATGGGTCTGCCGGTACTGGGATCCACTGGCGTTTGCCTCGGGAGGCCGCGCAAATGACGGAATTGAGGATTGATCTCAAACCCGTTGTCTACGTCCTGCTCTGGGTCGTCATGGTCCTGTCGTTCCTCAACGCCTCGCTGTTGGGCCTGCATTTCTACCCCGGCGATTCCGCGCCCGACACACTGGCCGCCTCCTTCGACTTCGAGATCGAAGGCAACATCCTGACCCTCAACTCGGCGGTGGCAATGCTCATCTGCTCAGGCCTGACAGCGTCGGACGAACTGACAACGGTGAAAATGCAAAGCGCGGCGCCCGCTTGCGTACAACTCGAAAATGCGCACTACCACGGCCGCATGCTCTGCATAAGGCTCCGATGCGGTGGCGGGTTGCTTTAAGGTCGCGGTTTGCGCAGGCTGCTACACCGTCTTCAGTAAGGTGCATGCCTTTTTCTTTCCGCTTATGGCGTCAGTCCTGGCGGTGATGCACTGGATTCACCCGATTCAGTATCTACCGCAATAGGCACGCTAAACTCTAGGGTAGCTACAGGCCCTTGGTCCCGCGCCGCTCGGCAAAGGTTTCGAGCACGGGAAAGCCGGCAACATTCTTGGCGCTCTCGGCCGTGAAGCGCACCGTTTCCCCGCGAGCGTTTGGTATGTCAAAGGTGATGCGATGCGCGTGCG
>Ga0302324_100003486_pt1 | contig 35472 bp, 30 predicted proteins | sample Palsa_T0_1_FD_201949 | JGI IMG/M metagenome (GOLD analysis project Ga0302324, IMG submission 201949) | Peat permafrost microbial communities from Stordalen Mire near Abisko, Sweden - Palsa_T0_1 | ecosystem: Environmental > Terrestrial > Soil > Palsa > Peat permafrost | place: Sweden: Abisko...
CAGCGACCAGATCGACTCGATGAACAGGACGATGGCGATGCTCCGTACCAACCAATTCATTTGTGCCCAAAGTTCCATGGGACCGAAGCCGACTGCCGGCTCTTCCTGGAAGAAGGCTAGGCTGTTGACCGTGTGCGAAGCGAAATGTGCAAGCTGAGCGTGAATCACTGAATCGTTCCTCCTAAGGAGTTTCTTGTGAATTGCGATCCGCCGCGGCGGATGGTTGCTGAAGAATGCGGTTCTTTCCGGTTTCGCATTCGGTCAAAAAGCGTGGCCTCTTTCCGAAAAGCGGAAAAGAGGCCAGAGTTTGCATCACGAACCCAGCGTGAAAACGACGTTGACCGTGGTTTCCACTTCCACGGGGTCGCCGTTAAGCAGGTATGGTTTGTAGCGCCATGACTTCACGGCGTCCATGGCCGCCTGTTGCAGCATGGGAGGACCACTGATGACGCGAAGATTCTCAATCGTCCCGGTCTTGGAGATGTTGGCCTGCAGAACCACCGTGCCGGATACGCGCGCTGCCTTGGCGATGGGTGGATACAACGGAACCGTCTTCTGCAGCAACATGCCCGCGGCCACGCCGCCGGAGATGTTCACTTTCTTGGGAGCTTCAGCCTTCACCTTGGGAGCGGGGATGCTGCTGAAGATGCCGCCGGCAATGCCGCCGTCCGCGCCACCCAAGCCTCCGGCGACACCGCCGAAGCTTTGCTGAGGCGGTGCTTCCTTCTCCTGGATAACTTTGATGTCTTTGGGAATTTTGGTGGGAGCCACGAGCTGATTGTTCATCATCTCCGAAGTCACTTTGACGACTTTGATCACTTCAGGAGGAGGGGGAGGCGGTGGCGGGGGAGGAGGTGGCGGCGGCGCGGTCAAAACCGTAAGCATCATTGCTTTGGGCAGCGCCTCAGGATAAACCAGAGGGAGCAGGATCATCACAGCCAGAATGCTGCCGCAAAATATCAGCGTAATGGGCATGTAGTAACCGGCCTTGCTCTTGATCTTGCCTCCGGATTCAAATGTGGAGTCTTCAAACATGGCCAACCTCGTATTGGGTGTTTGTTACCTCTATTTAGACACCGCTGGAACAGCGAATGTTCCCAGAGTCAAAACGGTATCACAGAAGTATGCTTTCCTTGTACCAGAACAATGCCCCGCCTGCCAAACCTGCTCCAGAAATGGTGCAATCCGCTCGTTTAGAACCCTAGCTCCTGCTGCGTTTCGCGGCCGGCAATACCACGGCCTTGCCCTTGCTTGCCCGCCACTGCTGCCACGCCACCAGCATGGGTGCGGCCACCGCAATCGAAGAGTATGTGCCGATTAGAATACCCACCACCAGCGCAAATGAAAAGCCATTTAAGACCGCGCCGCCAAAAATATACAGTGACAGCACGGTGAGAAAGGTCAACCCGGAAGTCAGCACCGTCCGGCTCAGTGTCTGATTGATGCTGCGGTTGACCACGTCCGGCAGCGACTCACGACGGCTTAGACGCAAATTCTCGCGGATACGGTCAAACACCACGATGGTATCGTTCATCGAATAGCCGATCAGCGTCAGAATGGCCGCGATGACCGTTAGACTGATCTCCTTGTTCAACAGCGCAAACGCGCCCACGGTGATCAGCGTGTCGTGGAAGACGGCAACCACCGCCGCCACGCCATAAATCAATTGGAAGCGGAACCACAGATACACCAGCATCCCCAGCAGCGAATAAACAGTGGCCCATGCGGCCTTCGATTCCAACTGCCGGCCCACCGTCGGTCCCACCACATCCACTTTGATGCCGGATTCCTTAAAAGTGTTGGCATAGTGCTGGTGAAGAGCGTCTACGATTTGCGCCCGGCCCGCGTCCAGGTTGGATTCATCCTGTTGTTCCGGGAGACTGATGAGCACTTCGTTGAGGTAGGCATCGTTGTAGTTCACCACGTGCGCATCCTTGATGCCCGCCGCCGCAACCGCCTGGCGAATCGCATTGATGTCCGGCGTCTGATCGAACTGCACCTGGACTTCGGTGCCGCCGCGGAAATCTACACCCAGTGGAACCGGACTGCGGTGTCCAGGCGTTCCGTGCGCCCAGTGCAGGCTCATGGCAACGATGCCGGAGACACTGAAGATCAAAGAGAAGCCGAGGAAATACCACTTCAGCCTCAGCCAATCCACACTCACTCGACCAAACAATTCCACTTGTTCTTGTCCCTTCTTGCAGACCGGAGCGTTCCCGCCCTGGCCCTTTATTCCCTGGTCCCTATTCCCTATTCCCTGTCTTTAGATCGAAACCGCTTCTCCCGGCTTCAACCGGCCCAGGTGCCAATCGAAGATGACCCGGGAAACAAAAACCGCCGTAAACAGGTTGGCCAACAGGCCGAAGGTGAGCGTAGTCGCAAAGCCCTTCACCGGACCCGTCCCGAGCAGGAACAGGATGGCTGCAGAAACGATGGTCGTCACGTGCGTATCGACAATGGTCACCCAGGCGTGAGCGAAGCCCTGGTCCACTGCCGCCGCCGGCGCCTTGCCCGCCCGCACCTCTTCACGAATGCGCTCGAAGATCAGCACGTTAGAGTCCACGCCCATGCCGATGGTCAGAATCACTCCGGCGATGCCCGGCAGCGTCAGCGTAGCCCCCGAAAATCCCATGAACCCCAGCAGGATCACCAGATTCAAAAACAGCGCCAGGTCGGCATTGATGCCCGAGCCGCGATAGTAGATGAGCATGAATGCCATCACGACCAGCACGCCAGCAACGGCCGCTCTCACGCCGTCGCGAACGGAGTCCGCGCCCAGCGACGCCCCCACCGTGCGGGTCTCGATCTCGTTCAGCGAGGCCGGCAGCGCGCCCGTGCGCAGCAGCTTCGACAACGCAGTCACTTCATCCGGAGAGAAGCTGCCCACAATCTGCCCCGAATCGCGAATCCCGTTCTGAATGTTGGCCACTTCCTTGACGGCGTTGTTCATCACCACCGCCATGCTGGTGTTGACGTGCTTGCTGGTGTAGTCGTAGAACTTGTCGCCAGCGTCGTTGGTCAAGGTGAAGTGAACGGCGCGGCGTCCATTTTCATCCTGGCTCGGATCGGCGGAGCGGAAGTCACTGCCGCCGACTTCATATTGGCGGCGCAGGATGTACACTTCGTCCCCGCCCCCTGTCACGGTGGAAGATCCATGCAGCATCATTTCGTCAGGCGGCAGATTGCCGTTGACGCTGGCCAGAGCGTCCTGCTCGTCTTTGAACGGACCGCCGACCACGGCGTGAATCTCCAGCCGCGCCGTTTCCTTGAGGAGCTTCTTCACCTGATCCATGTCGGAGATGCCCGGCAACTCGACAAGAATCTGATCCTTGCCAAGGCCATACTCCTGAATCACAGGCTCGAACGTGCCCAGGGTATCCACGCGGTCGCGAATGGTTTCGATGGCCTGCTGAACGGTCTTTTCTTCCAGAGCCGCCTCGGCCGAAGACTTCATGGTTAGCGTGAAAGTCCCGTCAGCTCCGCCGCCAGTCAAATCGTATTCATTGGAATACTTGGAATCCAGCAACGACTGCACCGCGCCCGACTGCGCCGGCGTGGTGCCCTGCACCGCAATCACCGTCGGTTTGTTGACTGGATCGGGCTTGGCCACCTGCGAAAACGTCAAGCTCGCTGTCTTCAGTTGCTGCTGGATGTCTCCCGCCGTGTTGTCCGTCTCCGCGCTCACCGCCTCTGACACCACCACCTGCAGGATCAAGTGGGCGCCGCCGCGCAAATCCAATCCCAGGTGAATGTTCTGGCCAATTGCTGCCAGCAGCGCCTTGCCGCTCAGCCCCGACGGAACCCTGAAGATCCCGAAGATGAAAATCAGCAGGATAGCTATGATCAGGGCAATCTTTTTATTCAGGTTCTTGTTCATCGTCCCGTTTCTCTAGTTGAAAGAAGTAAGAAATCCAATCCAAAACTTAAGAGACTCCGGTCTCCTGCGTGGTCACCGAGGCAATCGCGCTCTTGGCCACTTCCAGCTTGATATTATCCGGCGCCACGCGAACGATGATGGCATCGTCCTTGATCGAAAGGATAATGCCGCGGATGCCGCCGGACGTGGTCACCCGGTCGCCGGTCTTGATGCTGGCCAGCATCTCAGCCCACTGCTTTTGCCGCTTTTGCTGCGGCCGGATCATGACCAGGTAAAGCACCGGAATCAGCAGCAGCGGCAGCAGCATGGGAAGGCTTCCGCCCGCTCCACCAACCGGCGCGGCAAATAATGCGAAACTCATCGAATCAATCGTTCCCACTCATCATCCTTTGCACGCCCCGGCCCGCAAACCGCCGCGACCGTTCAGGGCACAGGCAGACCCGGCTTTGAGCCGGCGCCTCAAAAATTTGTCTCCGGGAAAGGGCTTGGCTTGACCCCGGCCGTTGAGTAAGCCCGGCCCAGTCTCTGGCCAGACATTCTGATGGGCAACCCGCTTGCCGCCTCGCCAGGACAGGGATTGAACCCCTGCGCCCGCCTGCGGCCCGTGACCCAACTGCCGTCTGCTTCCTGTTCGACACGGCCTCCCGCAGGAATCCCAATCCGGCAAATCAATCTTTGGAGCCGCACCATCGAGCAAGCGCGTCCCATGCCAGGATTCCAGAAGAATGCCTGCTTTAGATAAGAAACGCGCGGCCTGTTGCGTGTCAAGGCGGCAGCCCGTTGTCGGCTGCCAGTTTTCAGTGGTCAGCCCAGTTCCAGACCACCCACTTCGGCCGAAATTGGCCGGATTCCATACCTATCGAATCAAATTATCTCCAGACCTCTGTCATTCTGAGCGCAGCGTACTTCAGCGGAGTCGAAGAATCTGCTTTTGTCTCTCGCTGACTTGCCGACCCGCTGACTTGCTGACTCGCCGACTCGCTACTTCGGCTTTGCGTCCGCCGGTGTCTCTGCCTCTTCATCCGCATCTTCCACAAGCACCGCCGAACCCGGAACGATGTCGAAGCTCACCGCATCTTTTCCCGCCGGATGAAAAGTAATCCGCAACGGTTCGCGCTGCCACTCCGCCGCGGCGCATCCATCCGGATGGCCCGTATCGAATGATTCCAGCTTTTTGGCCAAGACTGCCTTGCGCGCCGCCACCTGCGCCACAACCGCATAGAGGCTCTTGCCGCTGGCCGTCACGCCGCAATAAGCCGCATAATCGCGAAACCAGCTCACCTGGCTCACCGCAGGATCGTATTCAGGCAGCTTGAGCGCCACCACATGGCCGGTCACACGATCCACCAGCAGCCAAGGCCCGCGCTGCCACACCCAATGGCCCGGCCTTCCGGCAGCTTCCGCCTGGTCACTAGGAAGCGCATCGTTCAGCCGGATCGCACGCCGCACCACGAAGCTGCGGTCGGTCACATCGTGGGAATCGCCGGTAGTCCATTCCTTCAGCACGCCGTCCACCAGCAGCGCGCGAATCCTGAGCGAGTCTTCGCCCACGCCCGCCCCCGCCGGATCACCGGCCTTGGTGTAAGGCACCTTTCGTGCAGCGCCCAGAACTACAATATGCCCCTTGTGCGGAGCCGCCGATAGTTGTGGCGCGAAAGCCAACACCGCCGCCACGAGAAAAACTTCAACCCACCCAAAGATTTTCATCCCGCCAGCTCCTCAAGAGTCGGCGCAGATCGAAAGGAAAAAGCAATGTGCAAGCATTGTCCGCGCAAGACGATCCAAATCTTGTTGGCGCGGGATTTAACCATCCCCTGCGCCTACTGATGGGTGCCCCAGGTCTCGATCTTGAGACCTGGGAGACCGCAACTCTACACCGTCGAAGTCCTAACTCTGCGCAGCCTCCACCGCCCGTGCAACCCGAAGCGCTGTCCCCTCGTTCAAATGCTGCGCAAGCACCTGCATCCCCACCGGCAAGCCGGCAGACGTCGTCCCGCAAGGCACGCTAACCCCGCAGATGCCCGCCAGGCTGGCTGTAACCGTATAAATGTCCGCCAGGTACATGGCCAGCGGATCGCCCGTCTTTTCTCCGAGCTTGAACGCCGCAGTCGGAGCCGTAGGAGTCACGATCGCATCCACCTCGGCAAACGCCCGCAGGAACTCCTCCGCCAGCAATCGCCGCACCTGCTGCGCCTTGCCATAGTAAGCGTCGTAGTACCCCGCCGAAAGCGCGTAGGTGCCCAGCAGAATCCGCCGCTTGACCTCGGCGCCAAAGCCCTCATCGCGGGAATGACTATACATGTCGCTGAGAGTATCCGAAGCCGCCGAGCGATACCCATAGCGCACCCCGTCAAAGCGCGCCAGGTTGGCACTGGCCTCAGCCGTGGCCACCAGGTAGTAAGTCGGGATCGCATACTTTGTATGCGGCAGCGAGATCGGTTTGATTGAGCAGCCAGCGGCTCTCAGCGCATCGATGCCCGATTCAACCTCCGCGCACACCTCTACATCCAGCCCCTCGGCAAAATATTCAGCGGGAACGCCGATTCGCATCCCTTCCACCCCTTTGTCGCTCTCCGCCGCGTAGTCGGGAACCTGCGCCGTCGAGCTGGTTGCGTCCTTGGGGTCGTAGCCGGCAATCACGCCCAGCAGCGTAGCAGCGTCGCGCACATTCGCGGCGAAGGGCCCAATGCGGTCAAGAGACGAAGCAAACGCGATTAGCCCATAGCGCGAAACGCGGCTCCATGTGGGCAGCACGCCCACCACGCCGCAAAAGCTTGCCGGCTGGCGAATCGACCCGCCGGTATCGGTTCCCAGCGTAGCCACGGCCAGGTTGGCCGCCACAGCCGCCGCCGAGCCGCCGCTCGACCCACCCGGAACCCGCTCCGTATCCACCGGATTGCGCACCGGCCCATACGCCGAGTTCTCGTTCGAGGAGCCCATCGCGAACTCGTCGCAATTCAGCTTGCCCAGCAGCATCGCACCCGCTGCCTCAAGCCGAGCCACCGCCGTGCAATCGTATGGAGGCCGGTAGCCCTCAAGAATCTTCGACCCAGCCGTAGCCGGAGCGCCCTGCATCACCAACACATCTTTGATGCCGACCGGAATGCCCGCCAGCGGCGGCAGCGGATCGCCCTTGCCTGCGAGCGCATCAATCCGTTCCGCCTGCGTCAGCGCCCGCTCTTTGCTCAGGCTCAGGTAGATATTCAGCCGTGGATTGATTTCGGCGATGCGGTCATAATAGCCCGCAGCCAAGTCCACAGCTTTCGTTGCGCCGGAGGAGATTTCCGCGCGCAGCTTCGCCAGCGTCTTCGGCTTCTCCACAAACCTCTCCGTCGATTTCGTTTCGCTCAGCAATCCATCCGTCCTTGATCAGTCCGCCAAGACCGCGCCGACTCGCTGACTCGCTGCCTCTCACCGCTCAATCACCTTGGGAACCTTGAAGAAAACCCCGTCGGTCTCCGGCGCCTCGGCCAGCACTATGGCGCGATTGAGCGACGGCTCGACCACATCGCTGCGCAAGCCGCCTCCCGTCGCGTCCATCAGCTCCGTCACCTGCGCCAGAGGAAGCACGCCAGCAGTATCCAGTTCGTTCAGCTCGGCCACGTACTCGAGAATCGCGTTCAAATCGTGAAGCATTGCGCCGGTCTCGTCGGGCGTCAATTGCAGGTGCGCCAATTCAGCCACCCGCTCCACGTCTTCCACAGTTACCTTGTCACTCATTCCCTTTTCGTCCCCATCTTCGGGCTCGTAAATCCAGGCCTCTCAACCTCGGCTGCACACGGCAAGCTAACCCCGAAGATAGAGTATACGGCGTTCTCCTGCGAGCCTACCCGCTATACACGCAAGCATCGCACCGTCATTTCCTCCCGGAGGGAGGGGACGAAAATAGCCCAGGGTAAAGCGCATCGCAACCCTGGGAAATCGTACAAGCCAAAGTGCCTCGTCCTGGAGGGGCGATGTGAAACCTGGCACGATCATCAACCTCGTTCATAGAAGTCTTCTGGCCAACCACGCTTTCAGTCCACTGTGAGCGTGACCGGAATGCTGTGCGACAAACCGTTTGACGTCACAGTCACCTGGATCGAATAAGTCCCCGTTGGTGTAGTGCCGGGAATGTTGCCTCCTCCACCACCCGTTCCGCCTCCCGAAACAATGCAGCTTGAAGCTCCCCCAGCCATCATCGCCAGCAGCAGCGCGGTCAACCAAACTTTGCGGCGCCTTTTCCGTCCCAACGGCAGCAATAGCAGGCCGCAGACGACGGGAAGAAATCCCCAAGCACCCGGACGCTGCGCTTGGGACCCCGCCGTCGAACTCCCCGTCGACACCGCAACCGTCAAGTTGCCCGTAGCGCCTGAAGACACGACTTGGCTGGCCCCGCTAAAGCTGCAAGCGGCATTCGCCGGGAGCACACCGCATGCGAAGGTGAACGTGCCCGACGACCCGTTCGCCGGCGTCAAAATCAGCGAATAGTCTGCAGTCAGGCCTTCAGCCACGGATTGCACGTTCGAACCGGAGACGGTCACCGTGAAATCGAACCCCATGCCCTGCAGCGGTATTGACACCGCGTCAGCCGCTGAAGAGCTGGTCACTGTCAGGTTGCCCATCAGCGAACCAGCCGCCGTGGGAGCAAACTCCACTCCAACTGTGCAACTCATTCCCGGCCCCAATGTGGCGGCGCAAGTGTCGTTCACCAGCTGAAATCCGGCCGGAACCGCCACCGCAAGATTGCTCAGCGCAGTCGCGATTCCGGTATTGGTCACGGTGACTGTAACAGGGCTGCTAGTCTGCCCCACGCCGGTGGTTGCGAACGGAAGAATCGTCGCCGGCGTCACTTGGATAGCCGCGGCAACAGCCCCGGTGCCGCCGAGCTCCACAACAGCGACGTTCCCGACTGAGGGAGAGGAAACGGTGAGCGTCCCCGTTGCAGTCCCCGTAGCGGTGGGGTCAAACAAGACTTCGACTGTGCAGCTCGCCCCCGCCGCCAGGCTCCCCGCGCAGGCATTTTGCGTCAGCGCGAATCCATTGGTGACGGTCAACGAAAGCTGGCTGGCCTGAGCGCTGCTGGTGTTGCTCACGGTCACCATTTGCGCCGCGCTTGACGATCCAACCAATGTGGCCGCAAAAGTCAACTCTGCCGGGCTTACGTTTAGACCAGAAACCGCATTCCCCGCCCCGCTCAGGGGCACAGTTGCTGGCATTACGCCTGAAGTGGCGGAGGAGACAGTCAACGTGGCCGAGTTTTCGCCCGCCGCAATTGGCGTAAAGATCACCTGCACTGTGCAATTGGATCCCGCGATCAGCGTCGCCGCGCAAGTCGTGGTTCCCGTGGAAAAGCTGCCGGCAGAAGCGCCGCTAATCTGGAAGCCCACATTGGCCGCCGCCACTCCACCGGTGTTTCCGATGGTCAAAATCATCGGCGCGCTGGACGCGCCCACGCTCTGGGAGCCAAAAGTCAGGCTCGCAGGGTTGACGCTCAAAGCAGCCGGCTGCGCGCCCGTCCCGGCGAGAGCCACCGTCTGCGTGCGCAGCGCATCGGAGACGGTGAGCACTCCGGCCTGACTGCCAATCTGAGTGGGCGCGAAGATCACCTCTATGGTGCATGCCGCGCCGCCCGCGAGTTGCGTTCCACAAGTATTCGAAGTCTGAAAAGGCCCGCTCACCGACACCGCGATTGAGGTCAGCGGCATGTCTCCGCTATTGGTCAGCACGACCGGCAGCGGCGCAGAGAGCTGCCCCATTGCCGTTGCCGGGAACGCGATCGAGCCGTTGTTGAGATTGTCGGTTGGCGGCCCGGTGCCGATGCCTCCTGTCCAAAACGGAGTTTGCCACACGCCCCGACCGTATGTGCCCGCCGTAAGCACCTGCGCCGGTGCGGAAGCCAATGGGACGCTCAACTGCACAATCGGCGCCTCCGGCAATCCGCTCCCAAACGCCGCCCAGCAGATGGAGGCCTCACCCGCGCAGGAAGAAATCTGCGTCGTGAAATAAACCCCCACATCGGTTGCCACGTAAACCGTTCCGGCGCTTTGCGGATCCACCACCAGGCTGCTCACTGGAGCCGACGGAAGATTGGCGGTGAGATTGACCCAATCCGCGCCGCCGTCCATAGAACCGTAAACCGTCTCCACGTTTTCCAAAGCGGTCGGCATTCCTTCGACCGTGACGTAGACAGTATTCCCGGTGGGGTCGTGGCTGTCGATGTAAATGCTCGATATGTCGAAGCCGAACTGGTTCAGCGCGTACGCCGAGTTGCTCACAGGACTGAACGTCAGATCCTGCCAGGCGGGCATGGCTGCGCCCTGCGTGTTGACGATGGCGCGCAACACGTGACCGGGCAGATTCTGCCCGCCGTCCAGCAACCCGTACGTGCCCACGTAGATGGCTTCTTCCCCGGCAGACAGTGGCAATGCTGCAATGGAGCGAATCAGCGCATCCCCGCTGCACGAAGCGTCCAGCGCACCACTGTCCAGAATGGGGCTGATCGAGTTGCTCCCGGTCCAGCCCACGCCGCTGGCCGGCCCGCGCCACACCCGGCAGGTGGCAATCAGCAACTGCGTCGAGTCCACCGGATCCACCAGAAACGGGGCCGGCGACGCCATGGTGTCCCCATCTCCGCCTACGTCCGCATCGTTGACCACCGGGCCGCTTCCAAAAGCCGCCGGGCTGCATGTTGTGGGATCGGAACAGAAGTAAATGGCGACCCCGTCTTGGTTGTTCGCGTACCAGTTCTCTTTGTTCTTGGGATCGATCGCCACCGGGCCGCCGTAGCCGCCCAGAATCTGCGGCCACTCCGCCGTTACCGCCGTGCTGCTCTTCAGGCCGGCAGTCCCGTTGACCCCCAGGCCGGTCATCATGCCGAACGGCGAGGTCACGGCCATGCTCACGACTTCGGACAGTGATCCTAGCCCGCCGTTCAGGTTCTGGAAGTGCGTTGCGTCGGTGGCTGAACACGGCGGACCGGTCTCGCCGATCGCGTCCAGCGAGCGCCACAGGCCGCTGTCGTTGCCCACAAAGATCTCCAGCGGATTGCCCGCGTTCCAGGCCAGCGCATGCTGATATTCGGCCACCTGCGCGCTCATGCAGGTGGTGGCGTTGGTGGTGTTGCGCCACACGCAGCCTTGCGCCAGGCTGCAACGCCACAGGTCGTTCACCCCGGCCAGCAGCCATGTGTCCTCGCCCTGTCCCAGGCCTGCCGGCACCGCCGCCAGCGCCAGGTTGTAGTCGCCGTTGACAATGGTGGCCGCGCCTTCCGCAGTGCTGGTCTCTAAAGCCTGCGTGTTCCATTGCCGGGCAAAGGTGATATTCGGCGAGTTGCACGCGCCACCACTGATCGCGCACTGATCCTGCCACAGCCCCTGGTCCTGGTTGAACTCGTCCACGGTCCACGCAAACGTATCGCCCGTCTGCGGATTCACCGCCAGCGTGCCGCGAAAGATAGGGCAGCCAATCGATCCAGTCTGCCCCGCGTTCGTAGGACAATTCGCAGCCGTAAGATTGGCGCCCGGTTGCGCCGCAACGCGCATCCAGTTGATGCCGTCGCTGGACTGGTAGTAGCCATGAAACCGGACCGCCGCCACAAAAAGCTGCCTCACCGGGTTCCAAACCACCGACGTCGCCGCATTCCCGTCCGGAGCCGCAAACGCCCCGCCCGGCCCTTGCACCACCGCGCCCGCTGCGTCCGCAATGGTGGCCAGGTTCCACGTAACCCCGCCGTCGCTGGAATAGTAGAGGCCCTCATAGCTGTTGTTCACGGCCAGCGCATTCACAAGCGTGCCTTCATACGCCTGTGAAACCGCGGCCACCACCAGTTGCGGATTCACCGAACTCCAAGCAAATCCCGCAAACCCCTCCCCGGTAAACTTCCACTTCAAATCCGCGGTCTCGCGAATCAGCGTCCAGGAATTGCCGCCGTCCGCCGAGCGCAGAATTCCCGCTCCATAGTAGGAGTCGAGCGCATCGTTGGGGTCGCCGGTGCCGGCCAGAATCACGCCCGTGCCGCCCGGCTGCACCGTCAACGCGCCGATGCTGATCGACGAGTCCTGCGCCCCGCTCAGAGCCTCCTCTGCGTCTGTAAGCGGCGTGAACACCACCTGGGCCGCATCGGAAACAGCCGCGTTGTTAGTCACCCACACGCCGCCGCCGGTGGTTCCCAGATAAAGGTGATTTCCGGTTGCATCAGCCGGGTCGAGCGCCAGCGCGGAGACTCTGCCGGTAACCAGTCCATATGTCGGCGTAAGCACCGCATCCGGCCCCAGCGATTGCCAGGTCCCGGTTCCCGGCTGTGCATGCGCGCCTGCCGACCCTGCGGAGCGGTGGATTGTACGCCCCGGCGTCCATCCCCGCTGCGCAAGAAAGCGCTGCGCCTCTAGCACGCGCGGCGGTAGATTCGGCTTTTGCGGCTGTGTTGCATTCGTCTGGACCGGCGGCGTTTGCGCATGTGCTGCGAGCGGCAAGTTGGAAAGCAGGCACCACGCCACGAAAGCCAGGCCTGCGCGCTCTCGCTTCGCCGTATTGATTGCGTAAAATTGGCGCCCAGCCTTGCCCAGCCCGTCGTTGCAATTACAGACAGGCTCACCCCAGACCCGCTCTGAAAACCGCATAGCCGCACACACCCGGATTCTGATTCCGGCCTCCCCTCTCTCAAACTCTGAGGGGGCTTGATCGGAATCCAATCGAATAGGTCACGCGAGACACGCAGCTTCCGGGATTGGAATTGCAGCGATTATAGTCCGAAAAAGAAAATGAAGGGTTTGGCGGTAAAGATGAATGAAGCCAGCATCGCCCATGCCGCCGCTAACCTGCTAACTCGCCATGTGCGCGAAGCGGGCGCTAACCCGCCGCATGCGGTCTAAGAATCCCCGCCGTTATGCAGCCGGATATATCCCGCCGCGTCGAACTTCTTCGCCGTCGAAGCGCCAGTCATCGGCCGCACCAGCCCGAATACGGGCCGATTGAACCACGGACGGTCGTGCCTGCCCACAATGGCCCACGCAATCCCCGCATACCCATTCGGATCGCGTCCATCCAGCTCGTAGCGGTCGTTCAGCTCGACCGCCCACTCAAACGCCCGTGCCGGGTCCGGAGCCCATTCCAGAATCTTCTTGGCCCAGTACATGCGCATGTAGTTGTGCATCCAGCCCGTCTCCACCATCTCCCGTTGAGCCGCATTCCAAAGCTCGTCGCCTGTCTCCGCGCGCTCCAGTTGCGCCAGCGTATAGCGGTGCGGACGCGCGTCGGCCGTGTGCTCAACCAGCGTCTTCCGGGCCCACGGCGCGGCGCACTCCCAGTTGTCATAGTTGGGCTCATGGCGAACGAACAACACCGAAAGTTCCCGCCAGCCAATCAGCTGATCGAGATATCTGTCGGCCGTGGCCTGCGTGGCTTTGCCTGCGCTTACTGCCTTTTGCACCGCCAGCGCAATCGTGATCGGCCCAATGTTTCCGAAGTGCAGATACGGCGACAGCCGGCTCGTTCCCTTCACTTCAGGATGATTGCGCGTGGTTTCGTAATCCTTCAGTTCCAGATTCACGAAGTCTCTCAGCCGCTTCAGCGCCGCATGCGTGCCTCCGGTAAAACTGTCCACCGGCCCAACGCTCCGGTCGAGCTTCGCAAATCCCGCCGTTATGTCCTGGTCCAATGGATAGCTCTGCAGCTTTTTCTCCGGCTTCCAAGGATGAAGCGGCGCAATTTTCTTCGCTGCAACCAGGTATTTCGGCAACTCAGCCTGCAAATGCGGACGGAAGTGATGCATCAGGACAAAGCTTCGATCGAACACGCGCGAAGGAACCACCACATCCGCATCCACGGTCCAATACGGCAGTCTGAGCCGCTTCGCAAGCAGGCGCCGCCACCGCTCTGGCTCACGGCAGGGATTCTCGTCGCCAATCAACAGCGCCGCTCCGACCTCCTCAAGAAACGCCTCCAGCGAACTGTCTGGCGAGCGCCGCAGCACAAACCCCACACCGCGCTCGGCCGCATCCGCCTCCACGTCGCGCAGTCCTTGCTGCAAGAAGGAATAATGCCGCAGATTCGCATTGGGATAGTTGGGAATCACGTGGAAGCAAACCACCACCGGCAGCGCCAGCAGGTTCCCCGCCTCAATCGCCACATCGAGCGCCGGATTGTCTATAATCCGCACCGCCCGCTGCATCCAGTAGACGACGCAGCGTCCGTCCTTGCGCGGCGCCCCGTCGCGCCGCACATGCACGCGTGGCTGCGCGGCCAGGCGGGAGAGGTCATCGGGAGTTTGCGGTGGGGAGGGAGTGGGCTTCATCTAATGACTATGTTAGACTTCGCGCAAATGCTGGATTGGGACGATTCTCGTTGGGCGAATCTCGACGGCGGCTACCGGATGCGCTTTGACCCGCGCCCCTTGCTCACGAAGCTTGAGGCAGGAGAGAACTCCGCCGCAACCTGGGACAGCCTATGGGATGAACTCCATCACCAGGGAGACGTTGGCGAAGCTTCCTTTGCAGCCGTACCTCATATCGTCCGAATATACCGGAACAGCGGCAAAATCGAATGGAGCGCCTATGCGATGGTGGCCATCATCGAGCTTGCACGGAATGCAGGCGGGAACCCTGACGTGCCTGAGTGGATGAAAGACGATTACTTCGGTGCGATTCGCCGACTGGCCGAGACAGGAACGGAGCAGGTTCTGCACGCCAAGGATCCGGACACGATTCGGGCAATTCTGAGTGTATTGGCGATTGAGCGTGGACTTCGTGTTTGCGGAAAAATCCTCGTCAACTACTCAGAGGATGAATTATTGGAAATCGCACCGGAGCTTTGAGCTCCTCGAAAAACCACTCTACCTTCTGCCCCAATGGGCCGGATCGGCGTGTTTCAATCCGATTTGCGCAAATTAAAACGAAGCGCAGTAAATTTCGCTGACACCGAAGCCACTTTCGTATCCATCATCCCGTTGTCGCGCAGCAACGATCGAATTGCGGTTTCGTTCAGCGCATGTCCCGGCCCCTTCGCGTAGATGAACCAGATGGGCGCACCCTTCTTGAGCGCGGCCCGGGCCTGCTTGAACGCTGCCTGCAGAGCCTCCGGCGAATCCACGCAAGCCACTATCAGATCGGCGCCTTTGTCTGCAATCCGCGCAGCCTCTGCGAGGGCCGTCTTCAATTCGCCGGCCTCAACCAAGCCGATCGTCCGCACCATCGTCGTATCCGTGATGCCGAGCTTCCGCGCCAGCGACGGAGGAGGACTGCTGATGATCGCCGCCCACTTCGCCGCCGTGGTAGCTCCGAGAACAAGCTCGACCGCTTCGCGCCCAACCGTGAAACAAAGACAATCAGCCCGCACTTTGACATTCCTCATCTCGGCAAACGGCACACGCCTGCGAATATCCCCGCGCAGAATCAGCTCACTGGCCTCAAGCAGCGCCTTGACCTCCGCAACCGTCCCCGCCCAGTCGCATGTACAAACCGCCTCACGCCCCATTCGTCCCATCCTTCCAAGGCTCGAATCCCCGCATCACCTGGGCCAAAGAGCAGAAAGGGCCGCCCCATCGGGCAGCCCATTGGTACATATCCGCATCCACCCCTGATCCCTGATCCCTGATCCCTGATCCCTGATCCCTGATCCCTGATCCCTGATCCCTGATCCCTGATCCCTGATCCCTGATCCCTGATCCCTGATCCCTGATCCCTGATCCCTGACCTCCTACCACCGCCCCCAGGCGCGGGTGAAGTAATCCGACAGCGTCATGCCGATGAGGGCAAGGAACGTGAATAGGCCGCAGAATACAGTGAGCTTGGTCAGCTTCGAGCTGTACTTCACATGCATGAAGAACAGCACCACCAGCACCGCCTTGATGCAGGCAATCGCAATGGCCACGATGGGATTGAAAATTCCCAATTCAAGGTACGAGGCCCCCACGGTCACCCCGGTAAGCACCAGCAGCGTGCCGCCAATGATCACGTAAACCACGGGGCTGACAATATGATGCTGCGCTTCTTCCATCTCTTTTTGATCGGTCATGAGATTGATCCTTTATATGTTCGGGTGCCTGCTGATCAGGTACAACAGCGGAAACAGGAATATCCAGATGATATCGACGAAGTGCCAGTACAGGCCAAAATTCTCGACGAAAGTGACGTGCCCCGTTGTGTAAGCCCCGGCCCGCGCTCTGAAGATCATGTATCCAAGAATGGCAATGCCGATGATCATGTGCAGGGCGTGCATACCGGTCATCGCGAAGTAGAGCGAGAAATAAACTTCAGTGTGGCGCGCCATGTCCAGCGGCAGCGGTTTGTCGCCCGCGGCCTTCGCTTCGGCATCGGAATCAGGATCGAGAAACGACTGCAAGCTGTAGTGAAAGCCGGGAACGTGATGCTTCTCAATCTTTTCCTTGTACTCCACGGTTTTGATTCCCAGAAAGCCCAGGCCAAGAATGAATGTGAGAACCAGGCAAAGCACAAGACCAGACTGCTTGCGTATCTCCGCAAACCATACGCCCATTGCCATGGTGAAGCTGGATGTAATCAGCACGGCCGTATTGAGCGTGCCCCAGAAGATATCCAACTGGTGCGACGCAGCCACAAACGCCGGGTAGTACCAGTTGCGGTAGATCAGGTAGGCCGTGAACAGGCCGCCGAAGAACATCACTTCCGTGAGCAGGAAGATCCACATGGCGAACCCAGCAGCGTCGGCCTGCTGTTCCGTGTTTTCAAAGTGGTGGCGCAGATAGGCCGGGTGTGCTTCGTGCCCTCCCGCGTGAGGGTCATTGGGTGTCGCGTGGGCAATGGCTGTGCTATCCGACACTGGCCACCTCTTTTTCTTTCTGATTTTCCAGCCACTCGTAGTCGTAGGCTTCGTGGTCCATGATCGGCGTCACGGCAAAATTCTCCGTCAGCGGCGGAGACTGAATCTGCCACTCCAGGCCCGTTGCCTGCCACGGATTGTTGCCTGCGATCTCGCCGTACTTCAGCGACCAGGTGAGATAGAGAATGGGGAGCAGATAGCCGACTCCCAATATCGTTGCGCCTGCCGTCGAGAAGACGTTCAGCACCTGGAACTCCGGTGGATAAGCACCGTAGCGGCGCGGCATGCCCAGGGTGCCAAGAATGAATTGCGGAAAGAACGTCAGGTTGAATCCGATAAACGTGACCACCGCGGCCAGTTGCGAAATCTTTTCCGGATACATGCGCCCCGTCATCTTCGGCCACCAGAAATGGATGCCGGCCAGGAAGGCCATCAGCATCCCTCCCACCATCACAAAGTGGAAGTGGGCCACGATGAAATACGTTTCCGTCAAATGGATATCGGTTCCGGCTGCTCCCAGAAAAACGCCCGTCAATCCCCCGATGGTGAACAACCCGATGAAGCCGAACGTATAGAGCATCGGCGTTTCGAATGTTATGGATCCCTTGAAGAGCGTGAATGTCCAGTTGAAAATCTTGATCGCCGACGGCACCGCAACCAGCATGGTCAGCAGCGAAAACACCAGCATGGAGTAGTTGGAGATGCCCATGATGAACATGTGGTGCGCCCAGACAAAGAACCCAAACACCGCAATGGCCACCGAAGAGAACGCCACCGCCGTATAGCCGAAGACGCGCTTCCTGCTGAAGGTCGAAATGGTTTCGGAGATCACTCCAAAGCCGGGCAGAATCATGATGTAGACGGCCGGATGCGAGTAGAACCAGAACAAGTGCTGAAACAGGATTGGATCGCCGCCAGTGGCGGGGTCGAAAACACCGATATGGATAGTGCGCTCAAGCGCCACCAGCACGATCGTGATAGCCAGAACCGGTGTGCCCAGCACCATCAGGATGCTGGCCGCATAGTGCGCCCAGCAGAAGAGCGGCATGCGGAACCAGGTCATACCGGGGCAGCGCATCTTGTGGATGGTCACAATGAAGTTCAGCCCGGTAAAGATGGAACTGAAGCCGGCGATGAATACCGCCAGCCCGGTGGTAAGCACATTCGTATTCACATAGTGCGTGGACAGCGGAACGGTGAACGTCCAGCCCGTGTCCACGCCACCCGTGGCCATGGTGTAGATCGCCAGAATGCCGCCCGCAACATACAGGTACCAGCTCAGCAGGTTGATCTTGGGCAGCGCCAGGTCTTTGGCGCCGATCATCAGCGGGATAAGAAAGTTGCCCAGCGTGGCTGGAACCGACGGCACTAGAAAGAAGAAGATCATGATAATGCCGTGCATGGTGAACACCTTGTTATAGGTGTCGGTGGCCATCAGATCCGATTGCGGCGTCAACAGTTCCAGGCGAATCAATCCCGCCATCGCCCCGCCGATAAAGAAAAAGAACGTGATCGAGATCATGTAAAGAATGGCAATCCGCTTATGGTCGCCGGTCAGCAGCCAGCTCAGCAGTCCGTTCTCCTTGGTGATGAAGTTCACCTTGGGAATTCTGGCCGTGGATTGGTCGGGAAGACTGACGATTGTGTCGCTCATTGCTTCACCACTCCTTGTGGTGCGGTTTTCGCCGGGGCTGCCTTCTGTTCCGCGCCTCCGGTCGCTGCCTTGCCTTCGCCCTCCGGCAGCAGATCGGTCGTGTTCAGCGTCTGCTCAATGCGGTAATTCGAACTAAGATTCTTGATGTACTCAACCAGCGCAATCACGCCCTCCTCGCTCACCTGCCCCTGGTAGGTGGGCATGATGGGCGCATAGCCTTGCGTAATGTGCTGCGACGGATTCAGGATCGACTCGCGCAGGTAAGCATCGTCCGCCAAGACTGTGCCGCCGCTCGCCAGCGCCAGCTTCGCGCCGTAGACATTGGCCAGGTTCGGTCCCCTCGCATCCGGTTTCGCGTTGTGGCAGGCATTGCAGCTCAGGCTGGCAAAAAGCCGTTCGCCATTTTGCGCCAGCGACATGCCGCTGGTCGATTCGGCCAGCCACTGCTTGTACCCATCCGGCGTCAGCACCACAATGTCGCCGATCATCGCCGAGTGGTTGGTGCCGCAGTACTGCGTGCAGAACAGGTGATACGTCCCCGGCGTCGTAGCCTCAAACCACACCGATGTATAACGACCCGGAATGGCCTCGCGCTTCACGCGAAATGCGGGAATTGAAAAACTGTGAAACACATCCTGCGAAATCAGCGTCAACTGGATCGGCTTCCCGGTCGGAATGTGCAGCGAATTGATCTCATGCTGCCCGCCCGGATGCTCCGCTTTCCACATCCACTGCTTGCCCACCACGTAAATGTTCATCGCGTTGGCCGGCGGCGTGTACACGCGAAAATAAATCAGCGAACCCCACACAAACATCAACAGAAACAGGCCCAGCGGAATAATGGTCCAGGTTGCTTCCAGAATCGTCGATCCCTCGATCTGCACCGCAACCGGGTGGCGTCCCTTTCTGTACATAATGCAGAACGTCGTCACCAACAGAAGGACGATCGTGAGCCCGATCAGGCTCACCAGGATTTCGAAGAAGAGAAGCGCGTCCATCTCGGGCGCAAGCTTCGACGCCTCCGGCGGAAATAGCGGGAAGTTGGTCAACCACTTGACGAAAAACTGCCAAAGTACTGGACTGATGTGGTTCATTCAGTTATCCGTTCACCTTTGTTCCTGTACCCATTGTTCCTGTTCCGTTCCCCGCCCGGCTGTCGCGCCGGAACATCACAAACATGAAACTCCCCAGCGTGCACACCGTAACCAGCCCGCCCAGTTGTACGATCCGCGCAACAATCAGTGAGTGCTTGTTGGTCGTCGGATCGTAGTGGTAGCAGTACGTCAGAATGTTGTCTACCGGCGACCCGATGCGATTCGATGAAGCCTCCGCCAGTCCGATGCGCAAGTCCTTGGGCGAATACTCGACGCCCAAGTAGTACTGCGCCAGCTTGCCCTCCGGCGTCACAATTTGAATGGCGCTGGCGTGCGCAAACTGCGTCAGCCTTCCGTCCGGGCCGGGAATCTTCACGTAGCCAAAACCCACCGCCTTGGTCAGCGCGTCAATGTTGGCCTGCGTCCCGGTCATGAAATGCCAGCCCGTAGCCGTCTCCGGATGCCCATAGCGCTTCAGATAGCTGCGCTTCTTGGCCGCGGCCAGGTCCGTGCCCTCGCTGGGGTCGATGCTGACGACAATCACATCGAAGTCCCTGCCTGGAACCTCGTCCACCATCTGCAACGCGCCGGTCAGCCCATTCAACTCCTCCGAACACAGCATCGGGCACTGGTAGTAAACCAGCGCCAGAATTGCCGGCTTCTTGCCAAAGTAGCTGGCCAGTTGCACCTGCTTGCCCTGGTCGTCGGTGAAGGTGAGCGACAACGGCAATTGCGCATTCAGATTCTGCGCAATGCCCACCCCATTGAGAATCGCAGGCGGCTTGTCGTTCGCCGGTCCCGTTTCCTTGTCGCCATAGCTCGAAACCTGCGCCAAGAGCGAAGGAGCCGACAGCGCAGCAGCAGACGCCGCAGCCCAAACCGCGCCCCGCCAGCATCTCCGCATTGTGCCCGGCCTTATCATCGCTCCCTCAATCCGCCTCAACCCCTGGGTGCCCCATCCATTTCGCGTTCTCCAGCGAAATGGGTGGGAAACCTCAACCCTCAATCCACCGTGACCCTATTTCGGCGCCTCCGCCCGTTTTCCCGCAATCGATTCCTCGATAGCCTGATCGTGCTCATACCCGGTCCGTGCAAACCCGTTCGTCAACGGCGCCTTCACCACCGGCTTGATGTCGCCGGTCAACAGCGGCGCCTGCTCTACTACGGCCGCAACCGGCAGCCCGCGCTGCGCAATCAACGCCATCGCCTGCTCAATGGGAATCCGCACCTTGCCCTGCGACTTATCCGCCCAACTGTAGTTCGTCAGCAGCAAATCTTCTTTTGCATGCAGGTCCGCAATCTCCTGGTTGCCGTCGTCCAGTTGCAGCCGTGGCGAAGGAAACTGCTGCGCAAGTTGCGCCACCTGGTTCTGCATCTCCGGGTTGTTGGGCAGATTGCCCAGGTCGCGCACCTTGATCTGCGGCTCCCGCGTCCACTTGGAATTCGGGCCGTCTTCCTTGGCCATATGATTATTGATCAGCTTGCCGATCCCATAGCACACCACCCCGGTCACCGCCACAAACACTCCAAGCGCGACAAGAAACACCACGATGCCCTTGACGCGCACATCGGTCTGCTCGTAGCCTGCCGACGCGTCGATCTCGTCCGGCCCGTGCGAGTCGAGTTGCATTTCGTCGCCAGGCAGATTCGGGTCGTCGTGATGATTCCCGTCGTTTTTATGCCCGTCGTTATTATGCGTGGACATGTTCAGGCTCCAATATCTCCGCCACATGCGGATCGTTGGTCTGCACCAGCGGCCGCTGCTTCAACCGCGTGCAATAGAAGGCTACCCAGAAAGCAACCATCGCCGCCGGGACTGCGGCATATTCCAGAATCCCCCAGCTGAAGTGCAGATTGCGCGCCGCGTCTTTGAAATTCGGCTCGATCAGCCAGAACAGATCGAAGGCCTTGGCGAAGATCATCCATTGGCAAACTCTGACCAGCCGCTTCTTGTTCCTCTTGATGTCGCGCGAAAGCAGCATGGTAAAGGGGATCAGCCAGTGGAAGATGAAATCCAGCGTGATGATAATGCCCCAGTGCCCGCGAATGCGGTCCAGGTACCAGGGAATCTCTTCCGGCAAATTCCCTGACCAGATAATGAGGAACTGGCAAAACCCGAGATAGATATTCAGCATCACGAAGGCGAAGGTGAACTTGCCCAGGTCGTGCTGCTCGGTCTGCCGCAGGATGGTCTTGAACGGCTCAGCCTTCGACAGCGAGATGGAAACGATGATGGAAAGCGCCAGTACCGAGTATCCCTGCCCCACCAGGAACAACAGCCCATACACCGACGAATACCAGGTAGGATCGAGCGACATGACCCAGTAGATGACCGCCGCCGTCATGGTGAGCGAGTAGACCACAATGCCCGGTCCGCTGATGTTTTCAAACTTCTTGATCCAGTAAGGCGTATTGGCCGGCGAATCTGCGTCGCGCTGCAGGCCCAGCCGGTTCAGCCGGAACATGTAGAAGCCCCAGACGCAGAAACAGAATGCGCCCACGGTCATGAACATCTGCGGATTCAGCATGGGATACTTGAACGTGATGCAGTGCGCCTGCACTTCATTGATGAGGCCCGACTTCAGCGCCGCGGCCACCTGGTCCGGCTTCGAGCCATCCACCTGCGCCCACAGGTAGAGCTTCTTCATCCAGATCACGATGACCAGCCAGTAGACAAAAATAAGCGGAAGCGTGCGGCTCATCGCTTCCAGCGGCCGCCTCAGCAGCAATCCCCACTTGCCGCCGGAGACGTATTGCACCATCAGCAGCGCCAGCCCGCCCACCGCCCAGCCAAAGGTGAGCACCGTGCCCAGCAACCACCCCCGCAGCAAGTGGTCCCATCCGAGATGGTCTTGGTCCAGGGCCTGGCCGAGAAAAGCAAGCACCACCGCAATCACCGCGAAGACAACCGCGACGATCGTGGCTCTCGTTTTCCAGGCGTCCACAAAGGCAGGTGCGCCTAAATCCCGGGGCAGCGTCTTGGCATGAGTTTCATGAGCCATTCAGTTCGTCCCTATTCCCTATCGTCGTGGTCCCTTTTTCCCTATTCCCTATTCCCTGTTTTTTCACTGCGGCGCCGCTTTGCTACGCGGTATCGTGATCGCCGGATCCCCAGGATTGGCCGGAGCCATGGCCGGATACCCTTCTTTCGTCACCGGCGGATACGCCTGCACCGCCGTCGGAGGCAGCGGCCACGGCTCGGCAAATCCCGCCGGCAAATGCTTCTCACTGGCAATGTCTTTCAAGTCCTTGATAGGTGTGCCCGCCGGCACATCCGCCGCTGTCGCCGCCTGGCTCAACTGCAGCGCGCGAATGTAGGCCGCCACCGCCCAGCGATCCTCTGGCGTAAGTTGCGCCGAGTAGTCCGGCATAGCTCCGTACCCATGCGTCATCACGTAAAAATAATGCGACACCGGCTGCGCCAGCCGCACCTGGTCATGAAAATTCCCCGCCGGCTTATAGCCGCGAGCCACAATCTCCCCCAGCCCGTTGCCCACTCGCGAGTGGCAAGGCGTGCAGTAAATGTTGAACCGCTCCTGTCCGCGCTTGAGCACTTCCATGGTCACCGGGAAGGGCATCTCGTTCCGCTCTTCGCGATAGCCGTTCGCCCCCTCGACCACGCCGGTATAGAAGTAGCTGTCCTCGTGCAACTGCCCGCGCGCAACCGTATTGACCACCTGCGGACGCGCCCCGCGATGATCGGCAAACATCTCCGACCCTCGCTGCGGAATAATCTTCGGCTGGTTCTGCATATCCTGCCTGCACCCTGCCACCAAAAGAAGCGCGACCAAACTGGAGACCGTGAGAACACGCGCAATCGGCAGTCGTGGTTTCCCACCCTTGCGACAGGAAAAAGTCGCAAGGATGGGGCACGGAGCTTGAGTGGCTCCCTGATCCCTATTCCCTGATCCCTGTTCCCTGTTCATCAGTACTCCACCTCCACCACAGAAACCGGATCGAGCGCAGCCAGATAAGCTCGTGTCTCTACCAAATCAAATTTCGGATCCAGCGCCTCCAGACAAAGAAAAAACTTGTCCGTAGTAGCCCCATTGCGGAAGTTCGGCGCATTAAACAGCGGATGATAAAGCGATGGCAGCCCATTCAGCGCCAGCATTCCAAAAGCCGCCGACAATCCCGCCCACAGAATCGTCCACTCGTAAGCCGGAATGATGAATGCCGGCCACGAATACGTCGGCCGCCCGGCAATATTCAACGGATAAGCCAACACCGAAATCCAGGTCTCCAGCGAGAACATCGCCACCAAACCCATCAGCCCGCCCACCAGCGTCACCAGCGGCACCTTGTTGCGATGGAAGCCGATGGCCTCCGCCGCCTCCTCGACCGGATAGGGCGTGTAGCAATCCATGCGCCGCCATCCGTCCTGGCGCGCTTTCACGGCGGCCCTCACCAGGTCGCTCGGCGTATCGAATTCGGCCAGCAGGCCGTAGGTTCCTTCGCGTGCGGGCATTAGAGCACTACCTCCAATTCACGTGCCCTTGCGGACCTCTTCGACGGTGCCGTTTTCTTGAGGAAAACGGCACTTGAGTGCTGCGGCTTCGAATTGCGGCAATTGGAGGAGCGCATTAGTCAGCGGCCTCCGCAGCCTTCTTGGGCGTAATCTTTGCTCCGGGCAGCATCGAGCGGATTTCGTTCATCGGAATCATGGGCAGGAATCGAACGAACAAGAGGAACAGGAATGTGAACAGTCCCAGCGTGCCCACGTAGATCATGTAGTCCCACTTGGTGGCGCGGTACGTGCCCCACGATGAGGGCAAAAAATCGCGGTAGAGGCTGGTCACAACAATCACGAAGCGCTCGAACCACATCCCCGTATTGACCACGATCGAAATGAAAAACATATAGGCGATGTTCGTTCGCAGCTTCCGCACCCACAAAGTTGTGAGCGGAATGGCCAGGTTGCAAGTCACCAGAACCCAGTACGACCAGCCCATCGGCCCGAACACACGGTTCCAGAACATGAACGCTTCCCAGTGCGACGCCGAGTACCACGACATGAACGCTTCCATGCCGTACCCATAGGCCACGATGAAGCCCGTTGCCAGCATCACCTTGCCCATATTGTCGATGTGGCGCTCGGTGACCAGCCCTTCCAGGTGATAGAACTTGCGCAGCGGAATGGCCAGCGTCAACACCATCGCAAAACCTGAATAGATAGCGCCGGCCACAAAATACGGCGGGAAAATGGTGGTGTGCCAGCCCGGCAAGACTGCCACAGCGAAGTCGAAGCTGATGACCGTGTGTACCGAGAGCACCAGCGGCGTAGCCAGCCCGGATAAGAGCAGGGAAGCCGTCTCGTAGCGCATCCAGTGCCTGACTGATCCGCGCCATCCCAGCGCCAGCATCCCATAAAAATACTGCGCAAACTTGTTCTGCGCCCGGTCGCGGAAAGTGCCAAAATCCGGCACCATGCCGATGTACCAGAACACCACCGAAATGGTCGCGTAAGTCGAAACCGCAAACACATCCCACAGCAGCGGCGACCGGAACTGCGGCCACACCGTCATGGTGCTCGGATAGGGCAGCAGCCAATACCCGAGCCACGGACGCCCCACGTGAATCAGCGGGAACATGCCGGCGCAGACCACGGCGAAAATGGTCATGGCCTCGGCAAACCGGTTGATGGAGTTGCGCCAGCCCTGCTTGAAGAGCAGCAGAATCGCGGAGATCAGAGTCCCGGCGTGACCAATGCCGATCCACCAAACAAAATTGATAATGGCGAATCCCCAGGCCACCGGCATGGTGACCGCCCAGATGCCGGTGCCTTTCAGGAACAGCCAGGTCACGGCCACCAGCAGCATGGTCGCGCCCGCGCCGGCCACGCTGAACAGCGCAAACCACCCCAGAGGCGTCGTCGGCGTGAGCACAATGCCCGCGATCTTTTTGGTGACCGAAAGGAAGGTCTGCCCCGGCGCCAGCACCCGGTATTCGCCGGTGGCCGGATCGATGCCCGCGCCGCGGGTTGGGTTCTTCGGATTCTTCGGTCCCAGGTCCGTTGTCGCCATCGTCCCTCTAACCCTTCACCGGATGTTCAACCGGCCCTTGCTCAAGTTCCTCGTTCAAATTCAACACTGCCGCCACGTACCGGGTCCGCGGACGCGTATTCTGATCGGCCAATACTTGATAGGTCCGCTCGTCGGCATGCAGCTTCGCCACACGGCTGGTCTTGTCGTTGATGTTGCCAAAGGTAATCGCGCTTGCCGGGCAGGCCTGTTGGCACGCGGTCACAATCTCCCCGTCCGCAATCGCCCGATTGTCCTTGTCGGCCTCAATCTTGGCCGCCGAAATGCGCTGCACGCAGTAGCTGCACTTCTCCATCACGCCGCGCGTGCGCACCGTCACGTCCGGGTTGTGCGCCAGCGCCAACGTCTTGTCGTCCCAGTCGTACACATCGGAGTAGAGCAGGAAGTTGAACCGCCGCACCTTGTAGGGGCAATTATTAGAGCAGTAGCGGGTGCCCACGCAGCGGTTGTACACCATGGTATTCAGGCCTTCCGGCGTATGCACCGTCGCGCCTACCGGGCAAACCTGCTCGCAGGGAGCGTTCTCGCAGTGCTGGCAGGTCATGGGCTGGAAGTGCGCCCGCGGCGCCGACAGATCGCCCTCGAAGTAGGTGTCGATGCGCAGCCACTGCATGTTGCGCCCGATGCGCACCTGCTGCTTGCCCACCACTGGGATATTGTTCTCCGCATAACAGCTCACGATGCACGCATTGCATCCCGTGCAGCTGTTCATGTCGATCGACATGCCCCAGGCATTGTCCTTGTATTCCCAGTTGGGGAAAAGCGACGTGCCCATCTCCGTCGTTGTGTGAGTCTCACCCTCATTGGCGAATCCCGGATCGGCTTTGTACTGGGCGAGCGTCGCGTAGCGGATGATGCCGCGCTCGTTGATCGCCTCATCGGCTTCAAGCGAATTATTGCCGTTGCCTTCGCCCGAGACCCGCGCCGAGCGGTGATCCTGGAAGTGGCTCTTGGTAATCGCCAGTCCCCAGGTGCCTTCAACCTTCTTGATCGTGCCGGTCGTATAGAACGGCGCATCCGAAGTGCGAATCAGATATGCGTTGAACCCCGCACCCGAACCCACGCGCCCCGCCGCCTGCCGTCCATAGCCCAGGTGTACGGTAACCGAATTATCCGGATGCCCCGGAACCGCAATCACCGGCGCCTTGACCTTGTAGCCCTTCACCTCAAGCTCGACAATGTTGTCTTCTTCCAGGCCGAGTTTGGTGAGCGTCGCCCCTGAAACCAGCGCCGCATTATCCCAGCTGAGGTTGGTCACCGGCTTGGGCAGTTCCTGCAGCCAGCCCACATTCGACCACCGCCCGTCATAGACATTCGGGTCAGGACGGAAGATGATTTCCAGCTGATCCTTCGGATTGGGGGTTGCAATCATGTAGGTGCCGGCACCACCCCAAGGACCCGTTGCACTCATTTTGGTCGGAAGCACTTGATCGCTGGCGCTGCCGTCTATCCAACCCTGGTGCAGCGCCTTGCGCCAGCCGATCTCGAAGTCTCCTTTGATAAGCGGCTTCCAGGTCTCGCGCACCGCCTCATACGCGCTCAAATCCGGCTCGTTGAGCAGCGTTTGAAAAACATCGTGCGCCGACTTTCCGCCATAAAGAGGTTCGATCAACGGCTGCACAATCGAAACCGTCCCGTCATAAGCCCGCGCATCCGACCACGACTCAAGATAATGCGCCGCCGGAATGTGCCAATGCGAGATCAGCCCCGTCTCATCCGCATGCGCGCCAAGATGCGCCACAATATTGGCCTTGTTAAACGCGTCCAAGAAATCGAGATCGGCAGGCGCGTTATAGATGGGATTCGAATTCAGAATCACCAGCCAATCAACTTTGCCCGCATTCAGATCGGCAACCAGAGCCCGCAAATCGCGAGTCTGGTCACTCGCAATCTCGTTCCCCGAAGCCTGCCAAGCCGACACCGTCTTGCCCACATTGTCCAGCGCGCTGTTGATGAAGTCCGCCATCATCCCAAGACTCGGAGAGAGCCCCGGAATCACGACGCATTTCCCGGTATGGGATTTGAGATCCTTGGCAAGGGCCGCGAGGAATTTCCTCTGCTCGTCTGTCCAGTCGTAAGCGGGAGTATGAACAATATCCTCGCCGTTGATTGCTTTTAATAACTCGCCGGCAAACGCCGGAACCTCACTCGCCCTCAGACCAAGCCGATGCTCGGCCTTCAGTCCAGTCGTTGTCGGCGTCGACTCAATCGAGTACAACCGGTTGAGTTTGTTCGGATCCTTGCGCCGTGCCGCATAATCGCTGACCAGCTTATGGAAACCCGGATAAGTCGCGCCGGAAAGGAAATCCGCATCGAGTGCAACAATCACATCGGCATCGGCAAGGTTGTATTGAGCCGAAAAGCCGCTCTCAATCGAAGTATCGGCCCCCGCAATCGCCGGCTCGTACTGCACCAGCTTCGCCTTGGGATACGCCGCCTCGACAGCCTTCCATTGCCGCGCCAGCGTAGGCGAAGTAATGGTCGAGCTTAGGAAATAAATCCCCGTCCCATCCTTTGAAGCCGCAGCCTTCAACCGCAGCTCCTGCGCAAACTCCGCCCACTCGCGATTCTCGCCGCGATAGGTCACATGCTGCGAGCGGTCAGGATCGTAAAGCTCCAGCAGCGTGCCCTGCGAGAACGGGTCCGACGAACCGTGGTTATACGGGTGCTCCGGATTCCCATCCACCTTGATAGGCCGGAACTGGTCGCTCTTCACCAGCAGCGGCACCGCGCCCGTCACAAACGGATGCGCCGTCGCAAAGTACATCGGCTTGCCCAGAATCAGATCTTCCGGCGCCTTCACATACGGATAAATCGGCTCATCCGGCTGCTTGGTGCACCCTGCCAGCCCCGCCAGCGCCAGCGACGCACCCATCAGCTTCATGAATCCACGCCGCGAAACCGGATCAACCCACTCCTGCGCCGACGTGGGGAACTCCCGCTCGACAGCCGCCTGAAACTCCGCCGTCCCCGCCAACTCGTCGATCGACTGCCAGTATCGCTTGCCCTTCACGCCCTTGAGCTGCTCGCGCACCTGCACCAGCGTCATCGGCGTCGGGGCCGATTGTCCAGCAGCCTGCAGCACCGCAGCTTCCGAGAGGCTCGAAGTGTCAGGGCACGACTTCAGTCGTGCCGATGCTGCCTCAATTGAATCGGGGGCATCAGCCCCTGAGGCATGTTCCTCGGACACTCGATTCATCACCGTCTTCATCTCGTTCCCATTCAAAGGCGCGCTCATCGGTGGCAGACCTCGCAGCTGGTCAGCTCTTTGGGAGTGCGAATCTTGTAGCTCTTCAGCAGGAAATGCCCCAGCCCATCCTGATCTGTAAACTTCGTGTACACCGGAGCAGGCGCTGCGGTTGCCACATCGCTCACCAGCCCTTGCGCACCGCGCACCGGCAGCTCCAGCGAAGCCACTTCCGTCACAGCTAACGAGATCGGGTCCTTGGTCGTGCAGCTCACGCCCTGCGCTGTCGGCGCGCTTGTCTTGTCGCCGTTCACCGAGCACCACACCGGCCGATCCTCCGCCGGCGCTTCCCATGCCATGTTGTAAATCTCGCTTGTCGGCCGCAGATTCTTGGCCGGGTTGCGATGGCAATCCAAACACCACTCCATCTGCAGCGTGTTCTGCGCATACATCAGCGGCATCTGGTCCACGCGGCCGTGGCAACTGGCGCAGCCGATTCCCTTGTTCACATGAATCTCATGGCTGAAATAGGCAAAATCAGGCAGGTCGTGAACCTTCGTCCACACGAGAGACTGGCCCGTCGCCCAGCTCGATCGCACCGGCTCCAGCAGTTGCGCGTTAGTCCAGATTTGCGAGTGGCAGTTGATGCAGGTCTTGGTAGGCGGGATTCCGGCGTAGCTCGATTTTTCCACGGTCACATGACAGTACTGACACTGCAGCCCCAGTCCCTGCACATGATGCTTGTGGCTGAACGGCACCGGCTGGTCCGGGCGCTGGCCCTGCCGCGTCACCCACGGAGAACGCTGCAACTGGTCCAGCGTGACCCCCAAGGCAATCACGATCAGCCCCGTCAACACCAGGCTCGCGCGAGCCAGAGCGTTGGAGCTGCGATCAAAAATCTGCGCCATGAATGCAATCCCTGCTTGCTTTTTCGTGTTTGGAATGCGCCCGCGGTGTTCGCGGTCAGTGGTCTTGGCGTCTTGGATGCGCCTTGGTGCTGGCGGTCACACAGGTTGTGTTCAAAAAACTTGTCTTGGGCAAAGAACACCCCAGAGGCGGAGAACCCCGAAAAAACAATATAGCAGCCGGGAACCGTTGAATGGGTGGATAAGAATGCAAAATTCTAAAAAAAGTCCACTTCGGGACACATTTGTAATGTGCTGAAAAGAATACCCCTTGTGATGACTGCGCAGGAAGGGAAAGCATCCCTGTGTCCCTGGCAGCGTGCGTACCAGAGACTGGGATATTGACAACAAACTATCATGGCCAATCCGGCGCGCGCCACTCGCGGTTCTATGGCCGCGTCTCCCCGTGCGGCAATCCACCGGTCTCGCCGAACGACTCGTCCGGCGATGCCGCCGGCCACCCGATCATCACCAGGAATACATCCAGAACAAACAGCGCAATCGCAATGTCATTGAACAGCGTCGCCTGCGGCGATGCGGGCCAGAACTGGTTGGCAGCCCAGAAAAGAAATGCAACCGCAAGCAGAATCGCCTTTACCATTTCTCTCCACGGGGGCCGGTGCGCGACCTGGTAGACGAGGTAAGCCACGGCGATCATAGCCAGCGAAAATGACGCAAGATAGTCATGGCTCGCAGCGGGAAAAAGCCTCGGAAAAGCATCCCACGCGAACAACACCGCGACGTCCACCAGCGTTACCACTCCAAGAATTACCGCGAGGGCCCTGCGGCCCCGGTTCAGACGGATATACATAGGGCTATTATGTTCCTGCGGTCGAAAGGAAATCGTAAGCGCGTTGCGAGATTAGGACACTACCCGATCCTGCGGCGAGGAAGCGCTATTCAATGCCGTCCAGGCGGCCAGAGAGTCCATGTAGTCTCTCCAATGCACGATTTTTCTATTCTCAATGGTTATAACCGAGATGAACCTGTTGTCATACGGCGTACCAGTGGAAAGAATCTTGCCGTGTACTTCGTATTCGAGAATCACGACGCGGCTATCTTGTGCGCGGTGCACCACCAGTGAGTCGCCGGCGTGAAGCTTGATGGTCTTGCCGTATCCTGAAAAGCTGGCCATTAGATTGGCTCGGCCTCGAATCAACTGAGGCCAACCGGGGAAGTTATAGCGGGATTCGAAGATCGCGTCATCGGCGATCGTGTCGAAATAATGTTCGCCATCAACCAGCCCGCTTAAACCGCGCTGGATAATTGCGAAGAAGGGATTCAGGGCTTCAAAAACTGCATACTCGGCATTCGGCATCAACGGCTCCTCATCGCATTATTATGAGCGTTGACCCCAGCCCTGATCGGACCGATCCGGCGTATAGACTCGAAGAATCGAACCACGCATAGTGCCCATGTCGCCGCAAAGAACGGGACTCTAAAGAATGGAAAAGGAACGACCATGAAACTCGCCGGATTGCTCGTCATGCCAGCCGGATTCTTTCTCTCCATCGCCGCCCTGGTGCTCTTCCCGGCCTCGAATGCCGCCGCGCGCACGGCCTTTGTGCTTTGCGGGCTGGCCGTGGAGGCTCTCGGCCTGGTGGTCGCCGCGCGCGGACACATGGATGCGCAAGGAAAGAGCCGTCCATGAATCTCATCTCTCCGCCGGTGATGAGCGAAGCCACGTTTGTCCTGGTTCTGGCCTCGCTGTTGCTGGCGCCCCTGGCGATTGCCGGCGTGGCGCTCATCAATACCGGCTTTGGCCGCTCCCGCTCGGCTGCGCAGTCGCTGCTGGGCAGCCTGGCCATTGTGGCCGTCGCCGCCATTGCCTTCGCCCTCATCGGCGCCAGCCTTATCGGAACCACCGGCGGCGCAGGCCACGCGTTTCACCTTGCCGGCAAGCCCTGGAACTGGCTCGGCGCAGGTCCGCTATTTCTCAACGGCCTGGCCGCAGCGCCGCCGCAGGCTCAGCTTGGGCTTCTTTTCGAATTCCTCGCCGTCGCATTCGCCGCCATCATCCCATGGGGCTCAGGAGCGGACCGCCTGCGCCTCGCTGCCGGCTGCGCAGTGGCCGCGCTGTTGGGCGCGATCGTCTTCCCGCTCTTCACTCATTGGACCTGGGCCGGTGGCTGGCTCTCTCAACTGGGCGTTAACTTCGCCGTTGGTTCCGGATTCCTAGACCCCGCCGGCGCAGCCACAATTCACGTGCTGGGTGGCCTGAGCGCCCTGGCCGTCGCCTGGATCGCCGGCCCGCGCCGCGGCAAGTTCCCGCCCGGAGCCTTTGCCACCGCCATGCCCGGACACAACGCCGTCTACATCCTTTTCGGTTGTCTTCTGGCGCTGGCCGGATGGCTGGCCTTCAACGTCGCAGGCGCCGTCCTCTGGATGCATGCGCCTCTGGCCGCTCTGCCGGTCACCGCGATCAACACGCTGCTCACCGCCTCCGGCGCCGTCGCGGCAACCTTTACCGTCACCCGCATTCGCTTCGGCAAGCCCGACGCCAGCCTCTGCGCCAACGGCTGGCTCTCCGGCCTGGTTGCATCCAGCGCCACAGCGGCCATCGTATCGCCCGTGCAGTCGATTCTCATCGGCCTCATCGCCGGCGTGCTCACGCCGCTGCTGGTCGAAGTGCTGGAACTGGCCGCCTCCATCGACGACCCATCCGGCGCCATCGCCGTCCACGCCGCCGGCGGCCTGTGGGGACTCATCGCCGCCGGCGCACTCGCTCCTCAGCCCGGCCAGTTCATCGCCCAACTCGCCGGAATCGCCACGCTGCTCGGCCTGGTGCTGCCTCTGGTTTATCTGCTCTTCTGGCTCGTCAACCGCGTAATTCCCTTCCGCGCAGACCCCGACGGCGAGCGCCTCGGCATGGACCTGCACGAGCTAGGCGGCGGCGCCTACCCCGAGTTCGTAATCCACCGCGACGATTCCTACCGGTAAAGCAGGGATCAGGAATTAGGGGTCAGGGGTCAGGGATCAGGGATCAGGAACGACCGACCAGGCTCCGTGCCCCATCCATTTCACGTTCTTTGTGAAATGGGTGGGAAACCACGGCGACACGTGATTGACGCGGTGGGCTACATTCTTGATTCAAGTATGATGGGCTGCCGACTCGCTGACTCGCTCGTCTATCGCCGCGCCAGCATCACCATCAACCCAAAGATCAAAATCGGCGCCAGCGCCAGCGCCGCGTACAGCATCAACCGCCGCAACCCCGGCAAACGCTTGCCGACCAGAATCGGGCGCCGTTCGTCGTCCTCCAAGCCCACCTGCTCCTGATGCTCAAGCTCCCAGGCCATTTCGCTGGCCGTCTGGTAGCGTGAGCGCGGTTCCCGCACCATGGCGCGCTTCAAAATCTCGTTCAGCTCCGGCGAAATCTCCGGTCGCTTCTCGCGCGCCGGCACCGGATCGTGCAGCACCCGCTCATTCATCACCGCCAGCGGATTGGGCCCGCTGAACGGCGGCTCGCCTGTCAGCATCTCGTAGAACATCACGCCCAGGGAATAGATATCGCTGCGCTGATCCCCGCGCTGCCCCTTCACCAACTCCGGAGAAATATAATCCGGCGTTCCCAGCGTGGCCGACATATCCACAAACGTGATACGCCGCGCGTCTTCCTTCATCGCAATGCCAAAGTCGATCAGCTTGATGCGGTCCTCCGCATCCACCATAATGTTTTCCGGCTTCAAGTCGCGATGCACCACGCCATGCTTATGCATCGTATCCAGCGCGTCCAGGATTTGGAGCGTAAGATGCGTGGCTCGCTCAATAGACAGTCGCCCCGTCCCATCCGCGTCAGCGTCCTGCTTAGCTTCGTTCAAAACATTCCGCAGCAGCTTTCCATCCACCCACTCAATCACCATGTAAAGCCGGCTGCGCTCTTCCCCGTCATAGGTCTTCACCACGCCGGGATGGTCGATCTCCCGCCCAATCTCCTGCTCGCGCCGGAACCGCTCCACCAGAATCGGATCGGCCTCCATCTCCTCATGTGGAACCTTGATCGCCACACGTCGCCCATCGCGCAGATCGGTCGCCTTGAACAGCGTAGCCATGCCGCCGCGCGCCACCGTCTCATCCAGGCGGTAGTGGTCCAGCGTGTCTCCGGCTTCAAGCATGGGCATCAGGGTGCACTGCATAACACTCTAATTGTTTCACTCAAATCGTAAGAAAACCCTCAGGGATATCGAAAGATAACCCGAAAATCAGCTCCTCTGCCTGGACCATCGTATTCGCCTGCGCGCCTGTCCCACCTTCTTTCGGGATCTGTCCGGGAAAGAGAGTCTTCACTTTCCTGTTGCTTTCCAAAAGGAACCGTGCCATTATTCCTGTAGGAAACCTAAAGGTTGGCCTCATTCATGAAGGAAAAGCCCGACGTTTTGCAAGGAACGCTTGCGCTCATGGTCCTCAAAACCCTCGATGTGCTGGGCCCGCAGCACGGCTACGGCATCGCCCGCCGCATTGAGCAGATCAGCGGAGATGTTCTGGCTGTCAACCAGGGCACGCTTTACCCCTTGCTGCTGAAGCTGGAGCATGAAGGCTCGATTTCCTCTGAGTGGGGCGCATCGGAAAACAACCGCCGCGCCCGCTTCTATCGCCTTACCACGACCGGCCGCAAACAACTCCGGGAAGAGACCCACGATTGGGAACAAACCGCGGCTATCATCGCGCGATTCTTCGAGGTCAAGGCGGAGGATTTGTCATGAGATTCCTGAGAAGGTTTCTGGCGCGGTTGAAGAACTTTGCCATCGGGCGGCAAGACGATCAACGGCTGAGGGAAGAAATGGCGGAGCATCTCGCTCAGCAGACGGCGGAGAATCTCCGCGCAGGTATGACACCCGCGGAGGCGCGCCGCCAGGCGGTGCTGAAGTTTGGCGCGGTGCAGGCGGTGAGGGAAAACTTTCACGCGGAACAGGCGCTGCCGTTCATGGAGAATCTGCTGCAGGACACGCGCTACTCTCTGCGCATGCTTGCCCGGTCGCCCGGCTTTGCCGCTGCCGCGATTCTGACCATGGCCCTGGGCATCGGCGCCACAACGGCCATCTTCAGCGTGGTCGACGCAACGCTCCTGCATCCCTTGTCCTATCCAAAGCCGGACCAGTTGGTGCGCATCGAGGACGATCTTCCCGGCGCAGGCGCGCGAGATGTTGGGATGTCCGTGCCGGAGTTGAAGGACCTTCAGCGTTCGGGAATTTTCCGATACGTCTCGGGTGACTGGAGCACATCAGGGAACCTGACCGGATCGTCCCAGCCTTTGCGCATCGCTCTCAAGATGGTTGCGCCGAATTATTTCGCACTGCTGGGTGTGGACCCGCAGTTGGGCCGCACCTTCGATCCCCATGATGAAACCCCCGGATTCACCCTCGAAGTGGTCATCAGCGATGGGCTGTGGAAGCGGGGGTTTGGCGGCGACCCGCATATTCTGGGCAAGAGTTTGCGACTCGACAATGACGAATATCACGTCATCGGCGTCTTGCCTTCCGGTTTTCGCGATGAGGGAAGAACAACGGAGGAAAGGAACTCTGACATGTGGGTGGCAGCCGGGTTCGCCGCCATTCCTTTCCCCCCGCCAGTGCGCAACTTACGGTTCACGCCAGGAGCCATCGCGCGCATCGCCCCAGGCTTGACAATGGCCGACGCGCAGAGCCGGTTGGATGTGCTTGTTGCATCCTTGCAAAAACAATATCCCGCGGATTATCCGATCCAAAGTGCGTGGAGAGTCCGGCTGGTGCCGCTGAAGGAGAGCGTGGTCGGGAATGTTCGCCAGTCCCTGCTGCTGCTGCTGGGTGCGGTGGGATTGGTTTTGCTGATCGGATATGGGAACGTGGCGAATCTCCTGCTGGCGCGCGCCAGCGCCAGGGGACGCGAGATCGCCGTTCGCCAGGCGCTGGGAGCGGCAAGATCCCGCCTGGTGCGGCAACTGCTCACCGAGAGCCTTCTCCT
>Ga0302324_100003489_pt1 | contig 35453 bp, 34 predicted proteins | sample Palsa_T0_1_FD_201949 | JGI IMG/M metagenome (GOLD analysis project Ga0302324, IMG submission 201949) | Peat permafrost microbial communities from Stordalen Mire near Abisko, Sweden - Palsa_T0_1 | ecosystem: Environmental > Terrestrial > Soil > Palsa > Peat permafrost | place: Sweden: Abisko...
CCTGCTTGATGGCCCGCAGGAGCTCGAGGCCGGTCGTCCCCGGCATCATCAGATCGGTCAGCACGACGTGAACGCGGTGCGTGCGCACCAGCTCCAGCGCCCGCTTGGCGTCCGAGGCGGAGAGGACTCGCATCCCCTCGCGGAGGAGAATCTTCTCCAGGGACTCGATGTTCGAGCGCTCGTCGTCGACCACCAGGACGGTGATGGCGTCGGGCGAGGGATCGGGGGTGGGCGTCTCGGCCGCGAGCGGGAGGGGCAGGACGGCGACGGGTGGCACGGGGGGAGGAATGATCGCGGAGGGCGACGAAGGCAGCGGCGGAAAAGCAGGGCCTTTTGTCAGCACGCAGACAACATGTCAGGCGCTCGCCATGCTGTCAAATGCGGGGAGCTCATCGCAGCGCCTACGAGACGAGGTGCAGGCGAAAGCTCTTCAACCAGGGGACGAGGTCCGAGCGCAAGTCGAAGCGCAGCGTCGCGCGGGCGATCTCCTCGCCGTCGGCGCCGTACAGGCTGGCGGGCAGGAGCGTCATGGACTCGACGGGGGAGAGACCGCTCCATTCCTTCTGGCCGCTGAGCTCGTAGCCCCGGCCGTCGTCGCCGGTGAAGACCAGGCGGTAGGGCAAGCGGCGCTCGTCGAGCAGCCGGAAGGCGAGGGTCCCCGTCACCGCGCGCGCCGTGGCCAGCCCCTCGGCGTCGATGCTCCCGGTGAGGCTCCACGTCTTGTCGAGCGCGAAGCGGCGGAAGCTTCGGGCCCGCGCCTCGATGGTGAAGGCGATGGCGCGCTCCTCGGTCGGCGCGTCGAGCCGCCAGTAGGTCCCGCTCATCGTCTCGCGGAAGGAGAAGCCCGGGAACACGGCGCTACCCGGCCCGCCTCTTCTTGTATTCCTCGAGGCCCTGCACCACCAGACGCTCCAGCACCTCGCCGCGCGCCGCCGCCTCCGCCAGCTCTTCGACGTCGTCGAGGGTGACGCCGCCGTAGGCCACGTGCTCCGGCTCCTGCACCACGCTGATGCCGCTCTCGCACAGGTCGAGGCAGCTGGAGGAGCACGCGCGCACCATCGCGCGGGCGGCGCCGCGCTTGACCAGGGCCTCCTTCAGCGCCGGCACGATGCGCTCGGAGCCTTTCTCGGCGCAGGAACCACGGAGATCGCCGTCGGGGCGCCGGTTGATGCAAACGAAGAGGTAACGCTGTCGATGCGGCATGGGAGGCTCGGGAAGATGGTTGCGTATGGGGCGAGGGCAGAGGATGCTCTCGGCCCCCAAATGAAGGCAAGCAACCTAATCCTCCTGGCCCTCCCAGTCCTCCCGGCGGCTCTCGTCGTCTTCGCGTGCGCCGGCAGCAACGAGAACCTTCCGCCCCCACCTCCCCCTCCCCCGCCGCTGACCTCGGCAACGGTGGAGGTCCCGGATGCGACTCCGCCGCCCGCCGTCGCGACCACGCCGCCACCGCCCCCGGCCCCGCCCGTCCAGCTCGTGCAGGGCGTGGCGAGCCCCGATCCCGACAAGCCCCTCCCCACGGTGAAGATCCTCGCCCCGGCCAAGGGGCAGATCATCCCCACCGCCAAGGCGGCCGACTTCGTGGTGAAGCTCGACATCAAGAACTGGAAGACGGCGATGGGATCGTCGCATGTGCATCTCATCCTGGACGACAAGGCTTACAAGCCGATCTTCGACCCCAAGGCGCCGGTCAAGCTCTCCGACCTGCCGGGGGGCGACGCGCTCACCGAGGGGCAGCACATCCTCGTCGCCTTCCCCAGCCGCGCCAACCACGAGAGCGTGAAGACCGCCGGAGCGCTCTCCATCGTCGAGTTCTGGGTGGGCAAGAAGGGCGACAAGAACCAGGACGTGAGCAAGGCGCTGCTCATCTACAGCCGCCCCAAGGGCGAATACAAAGGCGACATGGCAAACCATGTCCTCGTCGACTTCCAGCTCGCCAACGACAAGCTCACCGCCAGCGGCGATCACGTGCACATCGCCGTCACCGGCCCCGGCATCGACGGGGCCAAGGAGGCCGACGCGGCGCAGTTCGGGCCGCCCTTCTATCTCGACAACCTCCAGGACGGCTCGTACACGGTGAAGCTCGATCTCCTCGGCGCCGACGGGAAGAACGTGCCCGGCTCGTGGAGCTCGGCCACCCGCACCTTCAGCATCGCGCACTGACGAGCTGAGCCTCAACGCGAACGTCACGGCATTTCATGCCGGCGGCGGCCCCGAGTAAGCTGCGGCGCGTGGACCGCCTCGCCCTCTTGCTCGCGGCCGCCGCCGGGGTGGAGCTCCTGGCGGCGCTGGTCTTTGCCTTCGGGTTCGCGCTGCGGCGCGCCGATCGCGAGTCCGCGGCGGCGGCCTTCCTCTGCCTGGCGGCGGGCGTGCACGCGCTGGGGTCGCTGAACGCCCTGCGCGCGGGAGACGCGGTGTCGGCGCTCGCGGCGGATCGCATCGCATGGCTGGGGCTCATCGCCTTCTTGCCCATCGCCCTCCACGTCGCGCTGGGCTACGCGGGTGGGCGACCGCCACGGAGCGCGCTGATGGCGCCGTACGCGCTCGGCGCGATGCTGGCGACCCTCGATCTGCGCGGCGCCCTCCAGGAGGGCGCTCTCGCCCCCGTGTCGAGCCTGCGGATCGGCGCGGCGCACCCGGTGGGGCCGCTCGGGATGGCGGCCTACTTCGCCGCCGTCGCCACAGCGGCCACCGTGCTCGCGCTGGTGGCGCGGGCCTACCTCGGCGGACGGCGCGAGGCGCTCGCCGTGGTGGTGGGGACGACGGTGCTCCTGGCGACCGCCGTGAACGACGCCGGCGTGGCCAGCGGCGCGTTCGCCACGGGGTATCTGCTCGACGCGGGGTTCGCCGCCTTCGTGGTGGGAATCGCCACCACGCCGAGCGCCCGCTACGCGCTGGTGGCCGGTCACCTGGAGCGAAGCACGGAGGAGCTTCGCACGCGCACCCGCGAGCTGCGGCGCTCCTACGAGGACCTTCGCACTGCCCGGGAGGAGCTGGTCAAGAAGGAGCAGCTCGCGGTGGTGGGGGAGCTGGCGGCGGTCATCGCCCACGAGGTACGTAACCCGCTGGCCATCATCTCCAACGCCGTCGCGGGGCTGCGCAAGCAGACCATCTCGCGGGAAGATCGCGACACGCTGCTCACCATCCTCGACGAGGAGGCCAACCGCCTCAATCGCCTGGTGACTGATCTCCTGCGCTACGCGCGTCCGGTGAACATCCAGCGCCAGCAGTTCTCGCTCTCCGAGCTCCTCGATCGCACCCTCGGCCTGGCCAACTCCGGGCGCAGCAGCATCCAGATCGAGCTCCGGGTGGAGTGCCACGAGGGGCGCATCTGGGGCGACGCGAACCTGCTGCGGCAGGTGTTCGACAACCTGGTCGAGAACGGGGTGCAGGCCATGGGCCTGTCGGGGACGCTGACCGTTCGCGTGCGCGCCGCGACCGAGGAGGGAATCGACGGGCTGGCGGTGGACTTCATCGACACCGGCGAGGGCATGGATTCGCAGGTGCGCTCGCGCGCGCGCGATCCTTTCTTCACCACCCGACCCAGCGGCACCGGCCTGGGGCTGGCCATCGTGGACCGCATCGTCGACGCGCACGGCGGGCACTTCGCCATCGACAGCCGATCGGGCGAGGGGACGACGGTCACCGTGTTCCTTCCGCACGGCTCCCCGAGCGAACCCCCGCCGCCGCGCACCCGTTCGTCCAAGTCGCCCTCGGACCCGCCGCGATCGGCGCCGCTTCCCGGCTGACCCGGCGCGTTTCCCACCAGGAGCCTCGACTCCTTCGGCGAGGAGCGCCGTCCTCAGGAAGAGGAGACCGCGCCCTCTCGTCAGAACGCCTGTCCCTCCCGTGAGGAGCCTCGTCCTTGTCATGAGGAGCCCTGTCCTTCTCATGAGGAGCCTCGTCTTTCTCATGAGGAGCCTCGTCCTTCTCATGAGGAGCCCTGTCCCTCTCGTGAGGAGCCTCGTCCTTCTCATGAGGAACGCTTTCCCTCTCGCGAGGAGCCCCCTCCTTGCCTCGAGGGACGCTCTCCCTCTCGTCAGCAGCCCGCTCCTTCATCGAAGAACGGGGCTCTCCCGATAGGAACGACGCCCCTCACGAAAGGGATGCCCCTCCCCTCGAAAGGGCCGCCCCTCATGACGAAAGGGACAGCGTTCCTCTCGAAAGGGACGGCCCTCCTCTTGAAGGGGAGCCCGTCCCTTCAGAGAGGACGCCCTTCCTCGCGAGAGGGCGAGCCCTCTATCGAGCCAGGGACAGCGTGCAGTGCTAAAGGGGCGCCGGGATGGATCGCGCCGACATCGTCCGCCTCGACAAGCGCCATGTCTGGCACCCCTACACGCCGATGGACGCCTGGGAGCACGAGGATCCCATCGTGGTGGCGCGCGCCGAGGGCGTCTGGCTCGAGGACGTGGACGGCAAGCGCTACCTCGACGGCAATGCCTCGTGGTGGGTGGCCGCGCTGGGACATGGCCACCCGCGGCTCCTCCGCATCATGGAGGAGCAAGCGGCGACCCTGGCGCACTGTTCGCTCGGCGGCATCGCGCACGAGCCGGCCGCGCGTCTGGCCGAGGAGCTGGTGGCGCTCGGTCCGGCCACGCCGTCGGGCGAGCGGCCGCTGGACCGGGTCTTCTTCGTCGACGACGGGTCGACCGCCATAGATGCCGCCGTGAAGATGTGCGCCCAGGCGCGCCGGCAGCTCGGCCAGAACGAGAAGACGCGCTTCGTGGCGCTCGACGGCGCGTATCACGGCGACACCGTGGGGGCGACCAGCCTGGGCGGGGTCGAGGTGTTCCGCCGTCCTTACGCCGGCGTCACCTTCGATTGCGTCCACGCCCCCTTCCCCGAGCCCGGCGCCTACGAGCGCGCCTTCGCCGCCATGGCCGCGCTCCTCCGCGAGCAGGGCAGCGCCATCGCCGCGGTCTTCGTCGAGCCGGTGGTGCAGGGCGTCGCCGGGATGCGCATCTACGACGCGGCGTACCTGCGCGAGCTCCGCGCGCTGTGCGACGCCAGCGACGTGTGGCTGGTCTTCGACGAGGTGTTCTCGGGATACGGGCGCACCGGACCGATGTGGGCGAGCGAGCACGCCGGCGTGGCCCCCGACCTCATGTGCATCGGCAAGGTCTTCGCCGGCTACCTGCCCATGGGCGCGGTGCTGGCCGGCGAGCGTGTCTTTCGCGCCTTCCGCGGGGGCCGCGATCGCGCCTTTCTCCACGGCCACACCTTCTGCGGCAACCCGCTGGGCGCGGCCGTCGCGCGCGAGGTCCTCGCCGTGTACCGCGAGGAGCGCATCCTCGAGCGCGGCCGCGCGCACGCCCCGGTCATCGCGCGCGCCTTCGCCCGCCTCGCCGCGCTTCCCGGCGTCGAGCGCGTCCGCTCTCTCGGGATGATCGGCGCCGCGGATCTGGCCGGCGACGGCTCCGGCTACCTCGGAAATGTGGGATGGCGCGTCTACGAGGAGGCACGCAAGCGCGGCGCCTACCTGCGACCGCTCGGCGACACGGTCTACGTCTGCCCGCCCCTCACCATCGCGGCGGGCGAGCTGGAGGAGCTCCTCTCCATCCTCGAAGAGAGCGTGCGCGCCGTCACTTCGCGCTGACCACCACCGCCCCTTTGTACATGGCCATCCCGCACTGAAAGGTCAGCGTCTTGGGCGCGTCGGTGGGAAGCTCGATGGACACCACCTCGTTCAGGGGCAGCTTCTGGTCGATCTGGAGGTCGGGGAACACCACCTCGGTCGCGCAGGTTTTGTCGGTGGTGCGCACGAAGGTCACCGTCCCGTGCGACCCCGGGCCGCCGCCGGGCAGCTTCAGCGAGGCGGGCGAAAAGCCATGCTCGCTCGCCGTCACGTCGGCGACGAGGGTGCTGGCCTCGGACTTCGTGCAGCCGCCCATGGCGGCGAAGGCGAGGACGAGCGCGGGGCGACGGTGCGAGCGCATGCCTATGGCTATAATCCCGCGCCGCTGTCGCGACAACACGAGCGCCCTGCCACTCGCGGCGAGGGGTCTCACAGGGGGGGACTCTCAGATGAGGCCCGCGAGGAGCGCGACCCCCACCAGGGCAAACAGCACCGCCGCCACCCTTTGCATGAGGCTCGCCGAGAGCAGCTTCCCCGCCCGGTGCCCCACGAACACGGCCACGGCGGACACCGACCACAGCGCGGCTGTGGCCCCGAGAAAGACGGCCAGGGGAGCAGCGTAGCGCGCGGCCAGGGCGGCTGTGGCGACCTGGGTGAGGTCGCCCCATTCGGCGATGAAGACCACCCCGAAGACCAGCCACGCCGCGCGCCAGAAGCCCGGCTTCTCGACGGCGGCATCCGGCCCGTCCTCGGCCTTGCGAAGCCACATGACGATGGCCGAAACGAGAAATACCGCGCCCGCGACCAGGTGCACCACGCGCGGCGGCAGCAGCGAGACCAGTTGCCCGGCGGCGACGGCCACGGCGCTCTGCACGGTGAGCGCGGCGGCCGTCCCCAGGAACACCGGCAACGGCGCGTTGCGACTGGCCAGCACCAGGGCGGCGAGGGCGGTCTTGTCCGGCAGCTCGGCGACGAAGACGACGCCGTAGACCGAGAGCACCAGGCCGAGAAACGTGTTGCGCATCGAGGGATGCAGTAGACCGCGCCGCCTCGACCGGCGACACCGGAAAGCGCCCGACGCGCGCCTTGACCGGTTCGGTCGGTGCGCCTCACAATTGCGCCGCCGAGGATGCTGCGCCCCGACCCTGCTCCCGTTGGGTTCCAGCCGGGCGCGGTGCTGGCAGGCAAGTACCGGGTGGAGCGTGTTCTCGGAGCCGGCGGCATGGGCGTCGTCGTGGCGGCTCACCACATGCAGCTCGACGAACGCGTGGCCCTCAAGTTTCTCTTGCCCGAGGCCCTGGAGAATCCCGAAGCGGTGGCGCGCTTTCTTCGCGAGGCCCGCGCGGTGGTCAAGATCAAGGGCGAGCACGTGGCCCGCGTGTCCGACGTGGGGCAGCTGGAGAACGGCGCGCCCTACATCGTCATGGAGTACCTGGAGGGAAGCGACCTCGCGGGATGGCTCAAGCAGCGCGGGGCGATGCCCGTCGAGCTGGCGGTCGATTTCATCCTGCAGGCCTGCGAGGCCATCGCCGACGCGCACGCGCTGGGGATCGTGCACCGGGATCTGAAGCCGGCCAACCTCTTCTGCGTCCAGCGCTCGGACGGCCAGCTCTCCATCAAGGTGCTCGACTTCGGGATCTCCAAGGTGATGACGCCGGGCGCTTCGGGCGGTCACATGACGCGCACCAGCGCCCTCGTCGGATCGCCGTCCTACATGTCGCCCGAACAGATGCAGTCGTCCAAGGGGGTCGACACCCGCACGGACATCTGGTCGCTCGGGGTGGTCCTCTTCGAGCTGGTGACGGGCCGCACGCCCTTCGAGGCCGAGGCGGTGACCGAGCTGGCCATCAAGATCGCCATCGAGCCGGCGCCTCCGCTGCGCGCGTTCCGGGCCGACGTTCCGCCCGGGCTGGAGCTCGCGGTCGCCACCTGCCTGGAGAAGGATCGCTCCCGGCGCTTCCAGACCGTGGGCGATCTGGCGCTGGCCCTGCGGGACCTGGGCTCTCTCCGGGCGCGTGCCTCCGTCGAGCGAATCCTCGGCACTCTGCGGCAGGCGGGCCTTGCGAGCCTGGCCCCGCAGCCGCCGGCGGAGCTCCATGCGACCCGCGCCGCCACTCACTTCGCGCCTCCGGCAAGCGCGCCGCCTCCTCCCGCCGCGTGGGGTCGCCCGTCGGATCTCGCCCCGAACTCGGGGAATCCCGCCACGCGGTGGGAGCCGCCGGCCCTCCTGACGAGCGCGCACAGCACCGATGCTTCGTGGGGACAGAGCAGCCGGTCGAGCCGTCCGGGTCGCGGCGGCAAGGCCATGGTCGGGATCGTGGCGGCCGTGATGCTCGTCGGCGTCTTTGCAGGCGGCGGGTGGCTGCTCCTTCGAAGAGCGGCGGCACCGGCCGCGATGCCGAGCGAGACCGCCGTGGCGAGCCCGCTCCCGGGTCCCTCGGCGTCGGCGCCGCCGCCGGCCGTGACCGCGGACTCCCCTCCGGCCACGGCCGTGTCCGCGCCGCCGCTCGTCGCATCGACCCCCGCGGCCGTCGTCGCCACCCATCCGCTGGGGAGGCCCTCCCTGCCGCCTTCGCGCCCCGCGGTGCATGCGGCGGGCCCCCCGGGTGCAGCGGCCCCTTCTCCCGCGCCCAAGGCGGACTGCAACCCGCCGTACTTCTTCGACGGCGCGGGTCACAAACAGTACAAGTCCGAGTGCATGTGACGGAGTGACCGATGAAGACCCTCCTCCTCACGGGCCTTCTGGCCTCCGTCGTTCTCGCGGCAGAATCCCCGGCCCGCGCCGACGAGAAGGCCGTCTGCCTCGACGCGGCGTCGCGCGGTCAGACCCTTCGCGATGCCCACAAGCTGGTGGAGGCGCGCGATCTGTTCCGTCTGTGCGCGCGTCGCCAGTGCCCGGCCATGGTGCAGCAGGACTGCGGCGCCTGGCTGGGGGACGTGCAGAGGGATCTCCCGACCGTGGTGGTCAGCGCCAAGGACGGCCAAGGGGCGGACCTGGAGAATGTGCAGGTGACCCTGGACGGCCAGCCGCTCGTGGCGTCGCTCGATGGTCAGGCGGTGCCGGTGAACCCCGGCGACCACCTGTTTCACTTCGAGGCCGCCGACGGGACCCAGGTCGATCGGCACGCGGTCATCAAGGCGGGCGAGAAGAACCAGGCCGTCGCCGTGGTCCTGGCGAAGCCCGTCGCCGTGACCCCAGCCGCCCCGGCCACGCCGCCCGGTCCGCACGATGCACAGGGTGCCACCGCCCCGACCGAGGGCGCGGGCCCCTGGAGAACGGTGGGCTGGGTGCTGGGCGGGATCGGCGTGGTGGGCCTGGGCGTCGGCGCGATCTTCGGCGTGATGGCCATCGGCGACAAGAGCGCCCACTGCAACTCGGAGAACGTCTGCGACGCGGGGTCGCTCAGCACGCTGAAGACGGCGGCGATCGTGTCGGATGTCGGCTTGATGGGCGGAGGGGCGCTGGTTCTCGGTGGCGGGGCGCTGGTCCTTTTCGGCCCGAGCGCACGCCATGACGCCGCCGCGGCGCTGCGAATTGCCCCCACCTGGACGGCGCACGGCGGCGGAATCGCAGCGCAAGGGAGCTGGTGAATGCCGCGGGGGAGCAGCAGCTCCGGGTCGAGCACGAGTAGCTCGGGCTCGAGCAGCGGCTCGACGTCGGCGAGTGGCTCGGGCTCGAGTAGCGGCTCGACCTCCAGCAGCGGCTCGACGTCAGGGAGCGGTTCCGCATCGAGCACCAGCTCCGGTTCCGGCACGAGCTCCGGGTCGAGCAGCGGGTCCACCTCCAGCAGCGGGTCCGGCTCGAGCACCAGCTCCGGGTCGAGCAGCGGGAGCACCGGTCCGGTGTGCCCGGTGACGTCCGTTGGGGGGCTCCCTTGACGACGGGCTACTTCAGCACGGCCGACGGGAACCCGGGGGCAGGCGGATACGCGTTCGCGGGGCAAGGCGGGTTTGACGTCGACGAGCCGAGAGACATCGTGTGCCTCGAGGGCTGTCCGGCCTCGTTGAACGCATCCCAAGCCTGTTCGACCGGGACCGCGCTGTGCGCGCATGTTTCTATGGTGAACGTCGCTCCCGACGTTTTTTTCGGCGCAGGCATCGCCTTCAGCCTGAACCAGGCAATGACCGACGGGGGCACGGCGATGATCGCCCTGCCCTTCGCCGCAACGGGAATCGGTATCGCGTACGCGGTGACCAGCTTCCCCCCCAACGGGCTCCAGATCCACATCGCCACTGCAGAAACGACCTACTACGCGACCGCCACCGCAGTCAGCGGAACGCTGCGCTGGTCCAGCTTCAACACCAAGGGCTACGACACACCGCCGGACGGGGTCGCGCTTACTGCGGCCCCGTCCGATGCCATCTCGATCGTTCTCTGGACGCCGAGCACGCCATCGAGCACGGAAACCGCAGACTTCTGCGTGACCGCGCTCCACTTCGCGCAGTAAACGCAGGCCGCCGAAGTACAGGAACGGCGAAGCAACGAGCCCTGCTGAGAGCTTGGCTCGAGCAGTCGTCGGGGCGAGAGGATTCGACCGTTCCTGTACGCAGGCCGCCGAAGTACAGGAACGGCGAAGCAACGAGCCCTGCTGAGAGCTTGGCTCGAGCAGTCGTCGGGGCGAGAGGATTCGAACCTCCGACTCCTCGGTCCCGAACCGAGTGCGCTACCAGGCTGCGCTACGCCCCGTTCCACCGAGAGCAGTCGCGCTACGGCGAGCACACGCGGCGGGGGCCTCTTATGACGGCAGCGGCTTCCGTCGTCAACGCCATTCGTTGCACCCGACGCCCGCTGCCGGAACGTATGTTGTTGCTGTAATCATCCTACTACCACGCAATTACAGAGAAAATGTGTCGCCGCCTTCCCGGGATCGGCCGCGCGTGTTAAAGCATGACTGTAACCGCATCGCTCGGAATCCCGTGCGGGCGGATCTCCGCCGTCGAGCTGCCACCCCGCGGCGGCGCCCCCACCCACCCCCCCCCAAAGGAGGCGCACGATGCCGCCCGAGCTCCCCGCCATTCGAATCCTCATCGTCGACGACGATAAGGCCATCTGCGAGTACATGCAGATGCTGCTCGAGCGCGACGGCTTCCAGGTCAAGGCGCTGAGCGACCCTACCGGTGTCGAGGAAGAGGTCCGCCACGGGGGCTATCACCTCATCATCCTCGACCTCATGATGCCCAAGCTCGACGGCATCGAGGTGCTGCGGCGCATCCGCAAGCTCGACACCGACATCGCCGTGGTCATCTTCACCGGGTTCCCCAACCTGGAAAGCGCGGTGGCGTCGATGAAGCTCGACGCCGTCGATTACATCAAGAAGCCCTTCAACGTGGACGAGTTCCGCGAGGTCATCTCGCGCGTCATGCGCAAGAAGGGCCTGGCGCGCACGCCCGAGGAGCAGCTCCACAAAGTCATCGGCGACACCATTCGCAACTTGCGCAAGGAGAAGGACCTCACCTTGAAGCAGATGTCGCGGCGCACCGGGCTGAGCGTGTCGCTTCTCTCGCAGATCGAGCGCGCGGAATCGAGCGCCTCCATCTCGTCGCTCTACAAGATCGCCATCGCGCTGGAGTCGCGCATCCAGGATCTCTTCGGCGAATATTGAGCGGCGCGGGGGGTGCCGGGCCCTAGCCGAACATGGGCAGGGAAGAGGGAGGCAAAAGGCCGAAACGTCCTTTACAGTGGGCCCTCTGCCGAACATACTGCGCGCCCTCGCGCCCGCTGGGCGGGCGTTTGCCGGAGTAGCTCAGACGGTTAGAGCGGGCGTTTCATACGCGCTAGGTCAGGGGTTCGATTCCCTTCTCCGGCACCGAAGTAGACCCAGGATTTCGGGTGCCCCCGACCGCGGGATCGACGGTGATGAGGTGCTCTGGTTCAAGGGTCACGCCCACCGCGCCGCCGCCGGGCGCTCCTCGACCGTTCCCCCCCGCGCGCGGGTGGGCTATCCGGGGGCCAGGTCACTAGAGCCGCGGAGGGACGGGCCATGGTCGATATTGCACGAGCCGAGGGAGCCGAGCCGCACGACCGCGAGGTGGACGTCGTCCTCGTCGGCGCCGGCATCATGAGCGCGACGCTGGGAGTCACCCTCACGGAGCTTCAACCGGATCTCAGCATCGAGATGTTCGAGGTCCTGCAGAGGGAAGCCCAGGAGAGCTCGAGCGCCTGGAACAACGCGGGCACCGGGCACGCAGCGCTCTGTGAGCTCAATTACACGCCGCCGCGCAGCGACGGGAGCATCGACATCTCGAAGGCACTCGAGGTCAACGTCGAGTTCGACCTCTCGCGGCAGCTCTGGTCCTACCTCGTCCGAACCGGCGCCATGAAGCCGGAGTCCTTCATCCATCCCGTTCCCCACATCAGCTTCGTGCAGGGCGCCGACCACGTCGCCTTTCTCCAGAAGCGGCACGCCGCGCTGACGGCACACCCGAATTATCACGGCATGGAGTACACGTCGGACAGGCAGCGGCTCGCCGAATGGATCCCGCTCGTGATGGAGGGGCGCGATCCCGCCGAGGTGGTCGCCGCGACGCGCATGATCACCGGCACCGACGTGGACTACGGGGCGCTGACCTCGAACCTCGTCGGCTACCTCCGGGGGCGTCCGGGGTTTTCCGCGCACTTCTCCCAGCGGGTGACCGACCTGGAGCGCCGGCCCGACGGGCGATGGCGCGTGGGCACGAAGGACGCGAAGAGCGGGAGCCGCGGGTCCGTCGTCACCAAGTTCGTCTTTCTCGGCGCGGGCGGGGGAGCGCTCCCCCTGCTTCAGAAGTCCGGTATCCCCGAGGCGGACGGGTACGCCGGTTTCCCGGTCAGCGGCGTCTGGCTGCGCACCGACAAGGCCACCCTGGCGGGGCGGCACGACGCCAAGGTGTACGGGATGGCGGCGGTCGGGTCTCCCCCCATGTCCGTCCCGCACCTCGACGCGCGAATCATCGAGGGACAGCGCCACCTGCTCTTCGGCCCGTACGCCGGGTTCTCGACCAGGTATCTGAAGCACGGTTCCCTCACCGATATGTTTCGCTCGATGCGAGCCGACAACATCGGGCCGATGCTGGCGGTGGCCCGGGACGACTTCGATCTCACCGAGTACCTGGTCGGGCAGGTGTTCGAGTCGAAGGGCACCCGCTTCGAGGCTCTGCGCGCGTTCCTGCCGAGGCTGGAGGAGGTCGACTGGCGGGAGGAGGTCGCCGGCCAACGCGTGCAGATCATCAAGAGTGACCCGAAGCGCGGGGGCGTCCTGCAGTTCGGGACGGAGCTCGTGGGCGCGTCCGACGGATCGCTCGTCGCGCTTCTGGGCGCGTCTCCAGGAGCATCGACGGCGGCGTGGGTCGCGGTCCACGTGCTCGAACGATGCTTCCGGCGCGAGATGACGGAGCAAGGCTGGAACGCGAGGCTCAAGGCGATCATCCCCTCCTACGGCGTATCGCTGATCGACGACGCCGGGCTGTGCCGGCGCGTGCGCGCCGAGACCGCCGAAGTCCTGCATCTGCGCAACGTCTGAGCCACGGCCATGACCGCGTCGCGCAAGGAATCGGACAGCCTGGGCGAGGTTGCCGTCCCCGCCGACAAGCTCTGGGGAGCCCAGACGCAGCGTTCGCTGGAGCACTTCAGCATCGGCCGCGAGCTGATTCCCCGCGAGATGATTCCGGCCTACGCGACCTTGAAGAGGGCGGCCGCCACGGCGAATCATTCGATCGGGCGACTCGACGCCGAGACTCGCGACCTCATCGTTCGGGTTTGCGACGAGATTTCGGCCGGCCGGCACGCCGACATGTTCCCCCTCCACGTGTGGATGACCGGCAGCGGGACGCAGTTCAACATGAACGTGAACGAGGTGATCTCGAACCGCTGCAGCCAGCTCGCCGGCACGGAGCTGGGGAGCAAGGCGCCGGTTCATCCCAACGATCACGTCAACATGTCCCAGTCGTCCAACGACACGTTCCCCTCGGCGATGCACATCGCGATCGCCGTCAACGTCGTGGAGCGCCTCGCCCCCGCGGTGAAGGCGCTGGAGGGGGCGATCGCATCGAAGGCTGGCGAGTGGGCCGATGTGATCAAGATCGGCCGGACGCACATGCAGGATGCGACGCCGATCACGCTGGGGCAGGAATGGTCCGGTTACGGCGCGATGCTCTCGGACGACCTGGAGCGGCTCGGCGACGCGCTGAAGGGGGTGCATCGCCTGGCGCTGGGTGGAACGGCCGTCGGGACCGGCCTCAACGCGGCGCCCGGTTTCGCGGATGCGGCGACGGCGGAGATCGCGAGGCTCACGAAGCTACCCTTCGTCGGTGCGCCCAACAAGTTCGCCGCGCAGGGAGCCCACGACGCCGTGGTGCAGCTCTCCGGCACGCTGCGAACGCTGGCCGTCTCGCTCTACAAGATCGGCAACGACGTCCGCCTGATGTCCTGCGGCCCCCGCGCTGGCTTCGCCGAGCTGATGATTCCGGAGAACGAGCCTGGCTCGTCCATCATGCCCGGCAAGGTCAACCCCACCCAGGCCGAGGCACTGACGATGATCGCAGTACAGGTGATGGCGAACGACGTGGCGGTGGCGTTCGGCGGGGCCGGCGGCTACCTGGAAATGAATGTCTACAAGCCATTGATGATCTTCAACGTCATGCAGTCGATCTCGATCCTGACCGACGGGTGCACGAACTTTCGTCGATTCTTGGTCGAAGGCACCAAGCCGAACCTCGCCCGGATCAGGGAGTACGTGGACCGCTCTTTGATGCTGGTGACGGCGCTCGCACCGGTGATCGGTTACGACAAGGCCTCGAAGATCGCGCATTACGCCATGGACCACGAAGTCACGCTGAAGTCCGCGGCGCTGACGCTGGGCATGGTCACCGAGGACGAGTTCGATCGCGTGGTCGATCCGGCCAAGATGGTCGTCCCCTACGTCGCCCGGCAGTCACCCATGGGGAGCCGTGAATGACCATTCCCCTCATCCGGCTCTACACCGGCGACGATGGCGAGTCCCACTTCGAGGCCGGGACCATTGATCTCCCGCACATCGAGGGCGCCGCGCGTCGGTCGCCGTCCTGGAAGTCGACCGCCGTGAGCTTCGCGGAGAGCCCGGCGGGCTCCAGTCTGGACTGGCACCGCGCTCCGGTGCGCCAGTACGTGATCACCCTGTGCGGGACCCTGGAGTTCGAGACGAGGCTCGGGCAGAAGTTCACGCTCGCACCCGGCATCATCCTGCTCGCCGAGGACACCCACGGCGGCGGCCACAAGTGGCGGCTGACCGACGATCAGCCGTGGCGTCGTGTCTACGTGGGCCTCGAGGAGTCCCCGCGCAGCGCCCCTTCGCAGTGAAGATCATGGCCAACGCAATCATCACGGACCGCGCCGCGCAAATGTTCCCCCGCCTCACGCCGGCGCAGATGGAGCGCGTCTCGACCATCGGGCATCGGCGCGACGTCCACGCCGGCGAGGTGCTCTTCGACGTCGGCGACCAGAACACGCCCTTCTTCGTCGTTGTTTCGGGCACGGTCGACCTCGTCCGGACGATCGGCGATCGCGAAGAGCCGGTCACCGTGTACCACCCGGGCGAGTTCAGCGGGGAGATCAACATGCTGTCGGCTCGGCGCAGCCTGGTGCGCGGGCGGGTGGCCAGCGACGGGGAGGTCATCGTCGTCGAACGCGATGCCCTGCGTACCCTCGTGCAGCGGGACTCGGAGTTGAGTGAGATCCTCATGCGCGCGTTCATCCTGAGGCGGACGGCGCTGATGTCCGAGGACAACAACGACCTGGTGCTGCTGGGCTCGCGACACTCGGGTAGCACCCAAGGCATCCGGGAATTTCTGAGCCGCAACGGGCAACCCTTCACCTACGAAGACGTCGAGACAGACTCGAGCGTGCAGGTCCTTTTCGACAGGTTTCACATCGGGGTCAACGACGTGCCTGTGATCCTGTGCCAGGGCGGCCACATCCTCAAGAACCCGACCATCGAGTCGCTGGCGTCGCAGCTCGGCCTGAGCGCGGAGCTCGACCCCAAGGAGGTGCGCGACGTGGTGGTCGTCGGCGCGGGGCCGGCGGGACTTGCCGCGGCGGTCTACGGCGCGTCCGAAGGGCTCGACGTGCTGGTGCTGGAGAGCACGGCCCCGGGCGGGCAGGCGGGCACGAGCTCGCGCATCGAGAATTACCTGGGCTTTCCCACCGGGATCTCCGGGCAGGCGCTGTCCGGACGCGCGCTCGCGCAAGCCGAGAAGTTCGGGGCCGAGGTGGCGATCGGCCGCACGGTCGACCGCCTCGACTGCGACAGCCGGCCTTATCGCCTCCATCTGACGGACGGTCAGGTGCTGCGGACCCGCAGCATCGTGATCGCCAGCGGAGTGAAGTACCGAAAGCCCGAGCTTCCGTCGCTCGCGCGCTTCGAGGGGGCCGGGGTCTACTACTCCGCCACCCATCTCGAGGCCCAGCTCTGCGGAGGCGAAGAGATCGCCATCGTAGGCGGAGCCAACTCGGCGGGGCAGGCGGCGGTCTTCCTGGCGACCATCGCCAAGCACGTACACATGTTGGTGCGCGGCCGCGGCCTCGCCGAGAGCATGTCCCGCTACCTGATCCAGCGCATCGAGGACGCGCCCAACATCACCGTGCGCGCGCGCACGCAGATCGACACGCTGGAGGGCGACGATGGCCTCGAGCGGATCGGGTGGCGTGATCTCGACAGCGGTGGGCAGGAGACGCGCAACATCCGCAGCCTGTTCCTGATGACCGGCGCGGATCCCCATACGGGCTGGCTGGAGGGCTGTGTGTCCTTCGACGAGAGGAAGTTCGTGAAGACAGGCCTCGACCTGCTCCCCGAAGACCTGGCCAGCACCCGCTGGCCGCTGGCCCGCCGTCCGTACCTGATGGAGACCAGCATCCCCGGCGTATTCTGCGTCGGTGACGCGCGCTCGACCAGCGTCAAGCGCGTGGCCTCCGCGGTCGGTGAGGGGTCGATCTGCGTCCAGATGGTCCACCGTGCGCTGCAGGAGATGTGAACGCGCTACGACACCCGAATACCCAAAAAAGCCAGGAAGGTGCCCGCCCGTCGCGGGAGCACGTAGGATCCGGCGCCATGCCCGCATCCCTCCATTCCTCGCTCAACGACCTCGCTCACAAATTCGCGTCCGACGTGCTGGACGCCATCCGCTCGGCCTCCCTGGCGGACCTCCACGCCGAGAGCGGCGCCGGTCGCGCGCCACGCGCTCCCGGACGCCCCAGGAGCGCCACCACCAAGACGACCTCCAAGGCCTCGCGCGCGACGCTGGCCCTCAAGCCCATCAAGCCGGCGGCCCGTCCCAACGCGCTCGACAAGTCGGTGCGCCTTCCACGAAGGAGCCCCCAGGACATTGTCAAGACGCTCGATCAGGTCGTCGCGCTCGTGAAAAAGAGCAAGAACGGTCTGCGCTCGGAAGAGATCCGCAAGGCGCTGTCCCTCGACGTGCGCGAAGTGCCGCGCGTCCTGAAGCAAGGGCTTTCGTCCAAGAAGCTGAAGGCCAAGGGGCAAAAGCGCGCCACGCAATACAGCGTGGTCTGACGGATCCGGAGGACCGGGCCGCGCCCCTAGCGGGCTAGCTAGCAGCATGACCTCGCGCCGCGCGCCCTTCCTCGGTCTCCTCGCCTGCGGCATCCTCCTCGCCTGGGGCATGGGCTGCTCCCACGTGCCCCGGCTTTCTTCCCCGGCCGCGCCGAGCACCGCCTCCCCGGTCTCGACCGCCGGTGCGCTCGTCCACGTCGACTTCGAGAGCGATCCCCTCGGGGCCTACACGCCGGCTCGCCTCGTGTCCGACTGGGGCCCCGACAATGTCTGGAGTCAGGGCCTGACGGAGGGTCGCGCCAGGATCGTCACCACCGATCGCGGCCGGTCGCTGCGCGTCCTCTATCCCCGTGGTTCGGTGGGCCCCGGCCAGGGAGGCGCGCAGTTCTTCGTCGAGCTCCCGGGCGGCAACGACGAGCTCACCTGCTCGTACCGCGTGCGCTTCGCGTCGGGCTTCGACTTCGTCCGTGGGGGCAAGCTCCCCGGGCTGGTGGGCGGCTCGCACCCGACGGGGGGCCATCCCGCCGACGACGGCTTCAGCGCGCGCTTGATGTGGCGTCCGGGCGGCGCCGCCGTCCAGTACGTGTACTACCCGCGCCAGACCACCACCTATGGAGTCGATCTCCCCTACCGGTCCGCCGCGGGAACACCCGACCAGTTTCAGCCGGGCATCTGGCACCTCGTCGAGCATCGCATCGTCATGAATGCGCCCGGACAGGCCAACGGCGTCCTTCAGGCCTGGTTCGATGGGACGCTCGCGCTCGACGAGCACGACCGGGTGTGGCGGCTCGACGACACCGTCCACATCGACGCCCTCTACTTCTCCACCTTCTTCGGTGGCAACGATCCCTCGTGGGGCGCGGCGCGGGACGAGACCGTGGACTTCGACGACTTCGTGATCGCGCTGCGCCGGCCCGGCGGGTAGAGCCGCGCTGGCCGGGGAAGGTCGCACTTGACGCTGCAGGTCCTTTGTCGGACGTCTCCGCGCATGGACTATCGAGCGCTCGGGCGGACGGGGTTTCGCGTGTCGACGGTGAGCTTCGGGGCGTGGGCCGTGGGCGGCACCTGGGGACACGTGGAGGACGCAGAGTCGCTCGCCGCGCTCCATCGCGCCGTCGACCTGGGGGTAAACTTCTTCGACACCGCCGACGTCTACGGGGACGGCCGCAGCGAGCGCTTGCTGGCGGCGCTCCGGCGCGACCGCAAGGAGGAGATCGTCATCGCCACCAAGGCGGGGCGGCGGCTCTCTCCCCACGTGGCCGCCGGATACACGCGCCGGAACCTCGCCGCTTTCGTGGAGAGGAGTCTGCAGAACCTGGGTGTGGAGGCGCTCGATCTGCTCCAGCTCCACTGCCCTCCCACCGACGTCTACTATCAGCCCGAAGTCTTCGGTGCGCTCGACGATCTGGTCAAGGCCGGCAAGATCCGCTTTTACGGCGTGAGCGTGGAGCGTGTGGAGGAGGCCCTCAAGGCCATCGAGTTCGAAGGCGTGCAGTCCGTGCAGATCATCTACAATATCTTCCGCCAGCGCCCGGCCGAGCTCTTCTTCGGTGAAGCGCTGCGGCGGCAGGTGGGGATCCTCGCGCGGCTGCCGTTGTCCTCCGGGCTGCTCGCCGGAAAGATGACCCACGCCAGCGTCTTTTCGGCGGACGACCATCGCGCCTTCAACCGGCACGGAGAGGCCTTCGACCGGGGCGAGACCTTCTCCGGCGTCGACTTCGAGGTGAGCCTGGCGGCGGTGGAGGAGCTTCGCGCCCTGGTGCCTGCGGGCGTCTCCATGGCCGCCTTCGCGCTGCGCTGGATCCTCATGGAAGAGGCGGTGACCTGCGCCATCCCGGGGGCCAAGCGCCCGCTACAGGTCGAGGAGAACGTGCGCGCGGCCGATCTCCCTGCGCTATCCACGGACACCTTGACGGCCGTGCGGCGCCTCTACCAGCAGCGCATCCGACCGCTCGTACACCCGTACTGGTGAGCGTCCGGGCTACTGCGGTCGGCCCGCGGCGTCGTAGCGAAAGGTCACCGAGCGATCGCCTCCCACGGCGCGCGCGCGCTGCGTGAGCGTCCACACCTCTGCGCCGTCGAAGCCCATCTGGGCCGGCCCGACCGGGCCCGGGGTTCCCACCGGGATGCCGGCGTCCCCCCAAGCCGTCGTCAGGTCGTCGCGCAACCTCTGCGCCCGCGTTCCGGTCTTCGACGCGCAGGCCACGATCCAGCCCAGGCCCGCCTCGTATCCTACGGTGAGCGCGTCGCACGCGTCGGGGTGGAGGACCTCGATGTCGGCATAGGGATTGGAGTCGTCGGCCCACATACGCGCGGCGACGATGTGCATCGATTCGACGTAGGCGAAGACGGTCACTCCCCGCTCCGGCGCGGGGGCGAGAGTCGCATGCACGACGGGCGGGGCGATCCCGGCGGTGGGGCGTTCCTTGGCGAAGAGCAGCATGTCCCGATCGAGCACGAGGACGATGGGGTCGCTCTCGTCGGCGCGCGACACGAGCACCCCGTCGCGACCCACGGCGAGCGCCGCGTGCTGCAGGGCGAAGGGCCCGCGCGCGGCACCGCCGAAGTGCGCCCGCAACGTCGTCAGCTGAGGCCGGAGGATCGGCGCGCGATCGAGCGCGGCCAGCGTCGTTCGCGTGGCCTGTCCCGGCGGAGCCCGATCGACCCCGCTCGGCACGGGAAGGGGCGCCTCGAGGGCGGCGCCGGCGTCGGCGCCAGGCGTCTCCGTGAGCTCCGGGCTCGAAGGATTGGGCGCCCCGGTCGAGGCCTCGACGACGGCGAGGGGCGCGCTCGCCCGCGAGCACCCCGACGCCGGCGGGAACACCCCGGCGGCCAGCGCCCATCCGGCGACGGCCCTGGCCCTCACCGCCGCCCGAAACGCAGCACCAGCCCCAGCCATCCGCGCGCCAGGTAGAGCCCATTGAGCCCGAACCAGACCCACATGTACACGTCCAGGCGGCCCACGAGCGCCCAGACCCACAGGTGGCTGGGATAGTGATTCAAGAAGCGCAGGAAGGTGGCCAGCAGCGTCCCCGCGCTCGCCTTCTTCGGCTGCACCGTTTCGTAATAGGCCTCCACCGTCGCCGCTCGCCCGCTGACATCGGGGCTACGCACGAAGTTGGTCAGCGAGATGGCCGAAGCAACCACCATCACCCCGACCACGCCCGCCAGGAGAAACCGCGAATCTTGCGCTTGCCAGACTCGCCCGTCGAGACCCACTCCGCCCATGCGCCAGGCGCGCACCCCCAGCGCTCCCGCCAGCAGCACGGCCTTCATCTCGTCGGTGAAAAAGTCGAAGGCATGCCCCGCCTTGGAGGCCAGCTTCTTGAAGCGCGCCAGCATCCCGTCGGCGCAGTCCAGGCAATAGCTGACCTCCAGCAGCGCGACCGCCAGGAGGCCGCCCGACCAGGTCGGAAGGACGACGAAAAGCGCCGCCGCCCCGACGAAGACCGCCAGGTTGAGGAGCGTCACCTGGTTGGGGGTGACGGACGTCTCGTGGACCGCGGCCACGAAGACTGCGGCGAGCGGCCTCATTAAGTAGGTGTTGAAGATCTGGTCGTGTTTCTTGCGCGTTTCTCGGTAGACGCGCGCGGGCGAGGCGAACATGGGGAGTCGGGGGCGATGGTATAGAGTCGCGGAAGGCGCCGCCATGTCCTCCGATCCCAAGCGCGACCTCGACGTCCTGCGCCAGCTCACCGCCCACCTGTCGGACGGACGCCCCCTGGAGGACGCGCTGCACGAGGTGACCGACGCGGCCTTGCGGCTCCTGCCCTGCGACCACGCCAGCATCCGCCTCTTCGACGCCTCGCGCACCACGCTCCTTGCCGGGGCCCGTTCGGGGCGCGCCGCCGAGCAGCGATCGCTGTCGCTCACCCGAGGTGAAGGCGTCGCCGGCTGGGTCATGGAGCACGGCCTGCCGGCGCACGTCCGCGACGCCCGGAGCGACCCGCGTTTCGTCGTCGCTGTCGGGCAGGGCTTCTCCATCCGCGCGCTCCTCGCCGAGCCCTTGCTGGCCGCCGGCAAGCCCATCGGCGTACTGGGTGCCTCTTCGCCGGAGCCCGGCGTGTTCAGCGACGACGACGTGCTCCTGGCGCGCATCCTGGCCAATTGCTCGGTCCCCGCCATCGAGCGCAGCCGCCTCGAGCGCCTCTCCGCGGTCGACGAGGTGACGCTCGCCTTCAACCGCCGTACCCTCTTGCCGCGACTGCACGAAGAGACGGACCGTGCGCGGCATTCGGGATCGACCCTCAGCGTCCTCGTGATGGATCTGGACCGCCTGGGCCAGGTGAACGAATCGCTCGGACGCGATACGGGCGATCGCCTGCTCGCCATCTTCGGCGAGCGGGTCCGCGCGCAGACGCGCCGCTACGATGTGCTGGTACGGAGCGGCGACGACGAGTTCGTCCTGCTGATGCCGACCACCAGCCCCACCCAGGCGCTGGCGACGGCCGAGAAGATCCGCAAAGGGGTCGGCGAGGAAGCCATGGAAGCGAAGCCGGGGGGATACATCTCGCTGCACGTCTCCATCGGCGTCGCCAGCTGGGATGGGCGCGAGACGGCCGAGGAGCTCTGCGCTCGCGCGGCGGCGGCGATGCGGGAGGCCAAAGCGCGCGGAGGGAACGCGGCGTCGAGGGCGGTGCCGGGAGCGATGGCGTAGCGTCGCCGGCGCTCAGTACACGAAGGGGAGATCCATGCCGAAGAGCGTCACCTTGCTGGCTCGGCTCATCCAGGGGAGCCATGCGTTCTCGGGGAAGATGTAGCGAAGGAGGTCGAGCGCCCCGTTGGAGAGCACCACACCGGCGATGATTTGGCTGGGATACCCGCTGTGCCGCGCGCCGCCGTAGATGTCGCCGTGAACGTCCTCCACGCCGAGGAGCGATGCGGTGCTGTATCCGAGGGAGAGGAGCATGTTCATCCAGAGGAGGCCCTTGGCGAAAGGCGCGCGCACGCTGCGGAGCGGAGGCTGCGCGGAGAGGAGGATCTCCGAGCCGAGGTTCTGCACCATGAACCCGGCCGTGTTGATGACGTAGTACCCGCGGCCGCCGCCGGCGAAGACCGCGCCGTCGCGCTGGTAGTAGACCCCGTTGCGGACGGTGAGGCGCGAGTCGATGACGAACCAGGGAATGAACTTGGCGACGGTGATCCACTCGATCCCGGGCACGTTCCGGTACCCGAGGTTGGCCGTCACATGACCCAGCTCGTGCAGCGTGAGACCGGAGAGCGCGCCGCCGGCAAAGAGGAGGAACGAGGGCACGCTGGTGACGTCGACGAGCTGTGTCCAGGCCCCCGCTGGCGCCGGCGCGGGCGGCGACAGGGCGTTCGAGGCCGCCGGCGAGGGCACCCCCGGCGAGGGCTCGTCCGCTCGCGCCGCCGAGCTCCAGCACGACAGAGCCGAGGCCACCAGCAAGACCAGCCCCGGGCGCGAGCTCACCTCCGAGATCGTCGCACGAAATCGCACCGAGCGTCGTCGTCGCCGGCGAAGAGTGTCCCCGCTCCAGCCGGGAAGACCCGCGCACCCGGACGCGATATCGTCGTCGACGTGCAACCCTACGCGCCGCCCGCCGCCCCCTATCCCGGTCCGCCCCGCAACCAGGGCCCCAGCGGTCGCGCGCCGCTCGGCTTCGAACTCACCGAGGTGCTCTCCGGTGCGTGGAACGTGTTCGCGCGCCACTGGATGGCGCTCTGCACCGGCCTGCTGGTGGTCGGCTGCCTGGTCGGCGTGCCCTTGATGGGCCTCTACGTGGTGGGCGTCTTGGTGGCCGTCGCCGGAAGCAGCGCGGTGGCGAGTCACGGCGGCCCGGACCCGGGGACGGCCATGGCCCTGGCCATGCTCGGCCTCTTGGCGGGAGCGATCCCCATCATCTTTCTGCTGACGCCCATCTTCGCCGCACGGCTCCTCCGCATGTCGCTCACCGCCGTGCGCGGCGGCACGCCGGCGGTGGGGGACCTCTTCCGGGGCGAGACCCGTTACGGCGCGATGCTCGCGCTGATGCTGCTTCAAGGGCTGCTCATCGGCCTCGGCTACCTGCTCTTCATCGTGCCCGGCGTCATCCTGGCCATCGGGCTCTACTTCTCGGCGTTCCTGGTGGTCGACCAGCGCATGGGCGCGGTCGACGCCATGAAAGCCAGCTGGGAGCTCACCCGCGGCCGCAAAGGGGAGGTCTTCGGGACGGTTTTGGTCTTCGGGCTGGTGGCGGCAGGGTGCGGCCTGGTCCCGCTGGTGGGGCATTTCGTGGGCTACGCGCTGATGATGCTGGGCATGTCGATCGTGTACCTGCGCCTGATGGGAGAGTGGGCGCCGGTCCTGCCGCCACCGGCCCCCTACCCGGGCGCGCCGTACGGCGGCTATCCCCCGCCCTACGGACAGCAGCCACCGTACGGACCGGCGCCCGGGTACGGCCAGCCACCGCAGGCGCCCGGCTGACCTCAGCGCGGGTGCGCACGGAGCCAGGCGACGACGTCCGCGGGGTGACGATCCGGCGGGAACACCGGATAGAAGACGTGCGTGATCCTCCCGTCGTCGATGACCAGGGAGAGCCGGCGAAAGTAGGTCTTTCCCTCGTGGTGGAAGGTCGGCAGGCCGATGGCCTGCGCCAGGCGAAGGCTGGGGTCGCTGAGCAGGGCGAAGGGTAAGTGCAGGCGCTTGGCGGCCTCGACCTGTTCCGCGCCGGCCTGCGAGGACAGACCGATGACGCGCGCCCCGGCGGCGGCGAGATCGGGCGCGCGGTCGCGAAAGGCGCAGGCCTCGGAGCTCGACCCGCGCGCTCCGGGGATGGCGTTCCAGCTGTCGGCCACCATCTCGATCGGTCCGGCCATGCGCGGGTAGACGTAGAGAACGGTGCGTCCCTGCATCGACGCCAGGCGGATGCCTCCTCCCACGATCGACGAGAGCACCAGGTCGGGCAGCTCGACGCCGGTGAGCTGGTGCGCCGCGCCGTCGTCGAGCGGGACGGGGAGGCCCTCCGGGAGCGGACACGCCGGGCCGGCGACCGCCCGATTCAGCCAGAGGACCAGGGTGTCCTGGTCGAAATACTCGCGCCCGACCTTCATGGCGTGACGCGAGGTTCCCTGCCACTGAAAGCCCACGGCGAGATAGAGGCTCCGTGCGGCTTCCTCGCGGGTCACCACCGTCAGCTCGATCTGCTCCACGTCGTCGACCTCGCGCAGCAGCGCCACCGCGCGCAGCACCAGCGCCTTGCCCACCGAGTGCCTGCGCTCCTCCGGCGCCACATACATGCCCCAGAAAAGGACGCGATGCCGCGCCTTCACGGCGGCGTGTCGACTGAATCCCACCGTGCCGATGAGCTTGTCGCCTCGAAACGCGCCGAGCACTCCGCTCCCGGGGGCGGCGGCGGCGAGCCGCGCGGCGAAATCCTCGACCGTGCGCGTCTCTTCCTCCTCGTAGGTGGCCAGGAACGGGTCGGAGTCTTCGCGCAAAGCGCGGAGGCGAATGGCGCGAAAGGCGGCGGCATCCCCCGCGTGCAGGGGTCGGACGAGGGGCGCGGGGGACGCTTTCATGGCTGCGGGCGCGGCCGACCGGACCTCGGCCACCGCGGGGAGAGAGCTATCACGTTGGCCTGCCACCCGGACCGGAAGTGCGCTAGGAACCTGTCGGTCAAGGGACCGACAGACTCGCCGTGACGTTCCAGGGCGGGGGCGGCATTCGCCGCCCCTAGAGGGCACTCAATCTCCATGTCGATGAAGCGCAGCAAACAACGCAACGCCGGATCGGGCCGCCAGTCGGGCACGGAAGACGACGCCTGGGCGAAGCCCCCCGAGCCGGAGCCGGAGTGGTCCGTGGTCGAGAGCAAGCCGGACGCGTCCTTCTTGCCCTTCGCCATGTCGACGCGCTTCGCCAAGGGCGACTTCATCTTGCATCCCAAGTTCGGCAAGGGCCTGGTGCTGCTCGTCGAGGGGACGCGCATCGAGGTCCTCTTTCAGGACGGCAAGAAGAAGCTCGGTCACGCGGTTCCGTAGTCGCCCGTGCTCGCGGATCGTGTCCCTTCCCGGCCCGGGACCCCGCCGGACGAGCTGCTCGATCTTTTCCTCGGTCACGTCCGCGAGCTCGGCATCGAGCTTTACCCGGCGCAGGAGCAGGCCATCCTCGAGCTCTGCTCGGGCAACAACGTCATCCTGGCCACCCCGACCGGCAGCGGCAAATCGCTGGTCGCGCTGGCCATGCATTTTCTCGCGCTGAGCGAGGGCAAGCGAAGCTTTTACACCGCCCCCATCAAGGCGCTGGTGAGCGAGAAGTTCTTCGCGCTCTGCCGCGACTTCGGCGCGGACAAGGTGGGGATGATCACCGGCGACGCGTCGGTCAACCGCGACGCGCCCATCATCTGCTGCACCGCCGAGATCCTCTCCAACATGGCGCTGCGCGAAGGGAAAGCCGCGGCGGTCGACTGCGCCGTCCTCGACGAGTTCCATTACTACGCGGACCGGGAGCGCGGCGTGGCCTGGCAGATCCCCCTGCTGATCCTCGAGCGCGTGCAGTTCCTGCTGATGAGCGCCACCCTCGGTCCGACCGAGACCTTCGAGAAGGCGCTGACCAAGCTGACCCGCCACCCCTCGGTGACGGTGCGCTCGTCTCTGCGCCCCGTGCCTCTCGATCTCGAATACCGCGAGACGCCCCTTCACGAGACCATCGTCGATCTGGTGAACGGCGGCCGGTCGCCGGTCTACCTGGTCAACTTCACCCAGCGGGCGGCGGCGGAGACGGCGCAGGACTTCATGAGCCTGGACTTTCTCCCCAGGGACCAGAAGAAGAAGCTCGGTGAGGAGCTCGGGCGGGTGCGCTTCGACACGCCGTACGGCAAGGAGGTGAAGCGCTTCCTGGCTCACGGCGTGGGTGTGCACCACGCGGGGCTCTTGCCGAAATACCGGCTCCTGGTGGAGAAGCTGGCGCAGAAGGGGCTCCTCGCGGTGGTGAGCGGGACCGACACCCTCGGCGTCGGCGTGAACATTCCCATTCGCACCGTCCTCTTCACGCGCCTCTGCAAGTTCGACGGGGAGAAGACGGCGGTCCTCACGGCCCGCGACTTCCAGCAGATCGCCGGTCGCGCGGGGCGCAAGGGGTTCGACGATCGCGGCTTCGTGGTGGGGCAGGCGCCGGAGCACGTCATCGAGAACATGCGCCTCGAGCTGAAGGCCAAGGGCGACCCGCTGAAGCTGAAGCGCATCGTGCGCAAGAAGCCACCCGACAAGGGCTATGTGCACTGGGACCGGGCCACCTTCGACCGCCTCGCTTCCTCGCAACCCGAGCCGCTGGTCTCGCGCTTCCGCGTCTCGCACGGAATGTTGCTCGAGGTGCTGCAGAGGCCCCACGGCTGCCGGGAGATGGCGCGTCTCATCCACCGCTCCCACGAGCGCCGCGCCGCACGCCGCCTCTTCGGGCGCGAAGCCCGGACCATGTTCCAGTCCCTGGTGGAGGCCGGGATCATCGAGGTGGACGCGGAGACGCGCCGCGTCCGCGTGCACGTCGACCTGCAGGACGAGTTCTCCCTTCACCACGCGCTGTCGCTATGGCTGGTCGACACCGTGGAGCGGCTGGACCGCGAGAGCCCCACCTACGCGCTCGACGTGCTCACCCTCGTGGAATCCATCCTGGAGAACCCCGACTACGTTCTCCGGCAGCAGCTCGACGTGGTCAAGCGCGCCAAGCTCGCCGAGCTGAAGATGGCGGGCGTGGAGTACGAGCAGCGCATGGAGGAGCTGGAGAAGCTGGAGTACCCCAAACCGCTGCGCGATCTGGTCTACGACACGTTCAACGCCTTCCGGGCGGCGCATCCCTGGGTGCAGGGCGACGACGTGCGCCCCAAGTCCATCGCCCGCGAGATGTTCGAGCGCTTCATGGATTTCAACGAATACGTGCGCGAGTACGAGCTCGGACGCGCCGAAGGGACCCTCTTGCGGTACCTGAGCGACGCCTACAAGGCGCTGGTGCAGACGGTGCCCGCGCCGGCGAAGACGCCCGAGGTCGAGGAGATCGAAGTGTTCCTGCGGGCCATGGTGCGGGCCGTGGACTCCAGCCTGCTCGACGAGTGGGAGCGCATCCGCGCCGGGATGACCAACGCGACGCTGCCTCTCGCGCCGGCGGCGGAGGACGCGACGCTGGGCGAGGCCGACGTCACCGCCGACCCGCGCGGGTTCACCGTGCTGGTTCGCAACGCCATGTTCCAGCTCCTGCGCGCCATGGCGAGAAAGGACTGGGCCGCGGCCATGGCGACGGCCAGCGAAGGAGGCGCGACGCAGGAAGAGCTCGAGCGGGCGGTGGCTCCTTTCTTCGCCGAGCACCCTGCCATGCGCCTCGACGCGCTGGCCCGCGCGCCGGATCGCACGATCATCACCCGGCACGATGCCGAAGGCGTATGGGACGTCGTACAGCTCTTCGGCGGACCCGCCGATGCCGGGGCGGACGAGGACGGAGGAGACGGCGCGGAGGCCTGGGCGCTCTCCTGCCAGGTGGACCTCGCGGCGTCGGCGCGGGCGGCGCGACCGGTCTTCCAGATCCGCGGCGTCTCACGCTAGCCTCGCTGGGGCCATGGAGCCGTCCCCGCCGGTGTCGGTGATCGTGCGTCGGTCGAAGATCCAGGGGCGCGGTGTGTTCGCCCGACGCGCCTTCGCTCCGGGCGAGCGCATCATCGAGTACACCGGGCGCCTCATCACCAACGACGAAGCCGACGCGCAGTGCGACGACGAAGCGATGCGCCGGCATCACACCTTCCTCTTCGGCGTGGACGATGACTACACCGTCGACGGAGCGCACGGCGGCAACGAGGCGCGGTACATCAACCACTCGTGCGAGCCCAACTGCGAGAGCGTCGTGGAAGGCCGCCGCGTCTTCATCCACGCGCTGACCGCCATCGCGGCGGGTGACGAGATCGTTTACGACTACTGGTACACCACCGACGACAGCTACTCGCTGCTCGACCTGCAGCGCATCTACCCCTGCCGCTGCCGGGCCCCCACCTGCCGTGGCACGCTCGCTCGCCCTCCCCGGCGGCGGCGAAAGACGGGGTGAATCGCCCGCTGTGCCTTGGCGCCGGCGCGCGGCCATGGATTCATGGCTCTCATGCAGATCCCCCTATGGCACGTGGACGCCTTCGCCACTCGCGCGTTCGCCGGCAACCCCGCGGCGGTTTGCGCGCTCGAACAGTGGCTCCCCGACCCTCTTCTGCAGGCCATCGCGGCCGAGAACAACCTGTCGGAGACGGCCTTCTTCGTGCGCCGGCCGGACGGGGACTTCGACCTCCGCTGGTTCACGCCGCGGACCGAGGTCGACTTGTGCGGGCACGCCACGCTCGCGTCGGCCTGGGTGCTCACCCGCGAGATCGACCCGCGGCGCGCGGGCGTGGTGTTCCACACGAAGAGCGGGCCGCTGACGGTGACGCGTGCGGGCGACGATCTGGCCATGGACCTTCCCGCACGTCCACCTCGCTCCATCGAGACGCCCGCCGCGCTCGCCGACGCGCTGGGGGTGGCCCCCGCCTCGACGTGGCAGGCGCGCGACCTCGTCGCGGTGTATGCGCGCGCGGAGGAGGTGCGCGCGCTTCGTCCGGACATAGCCGCGGTGGAGGCGCTCGAAGGCGTCTACGCGGTGTGCGTGACAGCGCCAGGATCGGGCGAGGACGCCGACGTGGACTTCGTGTCACGCTTCTTTGCCCCGGCGCGCGGCGTAGCCGAAGACCCCGTGACCGGGTCGTCGCACGCGACGCTGGTTCCTTACTGGGCGGAGCGGCTCGGCAAGAAGACCCTGCGCGCCAGGCAGACCAGCACGCGCGGGGGAGAGCTGGGCTGCGCGCTGGAAGCGGAACGCGTGGTGCTCACCGGACGCGCCGTCATCGTGATCCGGGGGACGATGAGCTTCTGAAATCGACCAGCACGGAGTCGCCCGCGGCTCTTTGCCCGCGCGGGTCACGGCCGGTCGGGCGTTGCCAGCGACGGAACGAGCTCGGGGATGGGCTGCCCTTCCCCGCCGATGCCGAGCAGCGCCCGCACCGTCGGCGCGAGATCCGAGAGCGTGTGCCGAGTGGCCGCGGCGACCAGCCCGTGTCCCCGGACGTCGTCGCCGGCGGCCACCAGCCAGACGCGCCCCGACTCGGGGTAACGCGGCCCGTGGCTCATGAAGTCGTAGGCCCGGCCGTGATCGGAGGTCACCAGCACCGTGGTGTGTCGGCCCCGTGCCCCCATCTGATCGAGCGCCGCGAAGAGATCGCCGACGAAGGCATCCGACGCGTGAACCGCCTCGAGATAGCCGGCGTAGTCGTTGCGATGGCCGTACTCGTCCGCGTCGCCCAGGCCGACGAAGAGAAACCGTGGGCTGCGGCTGGCCAGGACCCGCAGCGCGACCTTGGCGGTGAGGGCGTCCGGGCGATAGTCGCCCTCGCCCGGGAACGGCCTCGTGCGAGCCCCGCCATCGAGCAGCGTCGCCGTCGCCTCGTCCGCGCGTAAGACCTCGCCCCGCTCGACGCGTTTTCGCCCGGCGCTCACCACCAGGCCGGACACGTCGGCCGAAGCTGCACGCGCGATGACCGGCCACGAGCTCACCACCGCCACGTCATCCGCGCCGCTCGACGCGACCACGTCGTCGACCACGGTGTGCACCGGCGGACGCGCGCAATCGTTGCTGTCGCATCCGGGATCGGGTCGACCCGCGAAGATCTCCAGGTACCCCGGCAGCGAGATGAACTGGGGACCGGTGGCGGAGATGTCCGCGCCGTGTCCCGGTGCGCCCAGGGCGACGGCGCGCGTCTCCACGAGGTGCTGCACGTTGGGCATGAGGGTGCGGGGGCCGGCCCAGGCCAGCGGGTTCATGCCGCGCGCCTGCGCCACCGCGCGGTCCGCCCCGCCGAAGACCTCCTGCCAGCGCACGCCGTCGAGGACCACCAGCACCACCGCCCCCTCGGAGCGCTCCTCGGGTTCGCGCTCGCAGGCCGCGGACGTTCCCTCGAAGGAATGCGCGTCACGAGGCGGTACGGGCGTCGACGCGCCCCACGTCGCCTCGGCGCGACCGATGAACGAGACCGGGATGGCGAGGACGAGGAGAACGGCGAACCGCCGAAGCGGACGGTGCAGTGGATGCAAGAGACCTGATGAACTGTGTCATGCGCAGGAGAGACAGGCCAAATTCGGTCACGGATTTGGACAATACACGGTGTTGCTGTCGCTGCAGATGGGGACGCAGGGCATGTACGCGGAGACGGCACTGATGAGGCACTCGCAGGTGGGCTCGTTGGCGCAGGCGGAGGGATAGGAGTAGCAGCCTATGGCAAGATCGGCGGAGCTCGTCAGTGCACCGCCTTGCACGTGGCAGTCCCCGCTGAAGGTGCTGTGGCCGCTGCCTCCGCCAAAGCAGTACGTGCCGGAGGGGCACGCGCACTGCGTGCACCAGCTGAAGGGAGCGTACCCGTCCGGCGGCGGCGGATACCCGCTGTCGACCGGGGCAAAGAAGCCGTCGTCGTACGACGCGTCGTCGCCTTGCTGCGGGGCCGGGGAATCGGATGAGTCGACATCCGAGATGATGTCGTCGCCGTTGCCGAGGGGCTTCTGCGAGTTACTGCATGCACCCGCGACGGCGAACAGTGAGGCCAGGAGCACCAGGGCAGTCGACCGGGCCCTTCGCATGAAAGGATCCTAGCTTAGACCCCAGTCACGTCCGAACCGGGCGTCGATGATCACCGGAGTCCGCGCGAAGGCGCACACACCAGCACCGATCCCCTCCGCCCGGGTCATCGCGCCACGCGCGCCGTCCGGGCTAATCGCCGCCCGACGAGGGAGGGGGCTCGGAGGGACGCGCGGAAGGGGGTCGCGTGGTGCGTGCCGACCCATCACGGCGCGGGGGCGGACGCGTGGTCCGAGTATGGACGGCCGACGCGCGCACGCGGGAGGATGACCGGGGGGGCGGGCGCGAGCTCCGACGCGAGGCGCAGACCCGGAGCACGCGGCCACGGAGCTCGAGGACGCAGTCCAGCATCGCGGCGATCTGTGCCTCGTGAGGGGGCACGTGCATCCAGCCGCGGACCACTCGCGACAGGCCGCCGTGACGGACACGGAGCTCGCGCGTAGTCGGGCTGGCCGCGACCCCGCGCAAGTGCTGGTCGATCTCGTTCAATGCGTCCTCGATGGCGGTGCGCCGGGCGACGTCGGGCAATATCGCTCATGCTAACCTCCCGGGCGCCACCCCATGCAAGAGCCCATCGCGACATTCGACGATTTCTTTGGGCCTCCTTCAGGTTCAGTGGAAAGCAAATCGACCGTCGTAGTTCGAGGACGGGCATGGGGTTCGAGGTACGTGCACGTGCGCGATCACCAGGACGAGCACGTCCTCTCGAGCACGGTCTCGAGAACGAGGGCGAGCACGATGCAGCGCCAGCGGCCCATGTTGCTGAGCATGGCGACTACACGCTCGGCGCAGGCGTGAACGCCGGAGACACCGAGGCGCCTCCGCGCCAGAAGCCGGAGGAGGAAAAGAGCCGGCGATCCATCGCCCCGCTTCTGCTCCTTCTCGTCGCGGGGCTGGTCGCGGCTGCGCTCCTGACTCTGCGGATACGCCTCGAGCCTCCGACCGTGCCGCCCTACGCGCTCTCCGTGGTGCCCGACGCCGGGGTCGTGGTGCTGAAACGGCCGGATCGCTTCCGGGTGGACATTCATCCTCAGGTGGAGGTCGTGGGGGCGGTCGGCGCTCGTGGATTCCTGCTTCGCGGGGAGGACGTGCGCGCCTGGGATCCTCCCTTCACCGTCGAGCGCGACGGCACGGTGCGGCTCGACGGCGCCGTCGACACCCTCTTCGCCGGCGTGCCCCCCGGGGCATGGGAGGTGGCCATCGCGGTAGGGCGCCCCGAGACGCTGCCCACCGCGCCGCGGGATATCCTCCGCGCGCGCGACGCCGGGGCGGCGGACGCCGACGCAGCGTGGCGGCTGGTGCGCGAGCGCATCGTGCTCGGCGGGTGAGCGATGCCTGTCGTGTGCGCGCTCTTCATCTATCCGGTGAAATCGTGCCGCGGGATCGCTCTCGAGCGCGCCGAGGTCCAGGCTCGCGGGCTGCGCCACGACCGCCGCTGGATGATCGTCGACGCCGAAGGGATGATGGTGACCCAGCGCACCGAGCCCAGGCTGGCCCAGGTCGAGGTGGTCGTAGACCCGGAGCGCGAGGCGCTTCTCTTGAACGCCCCCGGCCCCGGCGCGCTGCGTCTGCCTCTCGCCCCGCGGCAGGAAGCGGCCGCTCGCGTGCGCATCTGGAGCAGCGAGGTAGCGGCGGTGCATGCCGGCGAAGAAGCATCGCGCTGGGCGAGCGACCTGCTCGGCGCGCGCGCGTCCATCGTGTTCATGCCGGACGAGACGGAGCGCAGCGTCAAGACGGAGTACGGAAAGGAGGGCGACATGGTGAGCTTCGCCGACGGCTTTCCGATGCTCGTCGTCAGCACCGCTTCGCTCGACGATCTCAACGCGCGGCTGGCTCACCCGGTGCCCATGAACCGCTTCCGCCCGAACATCGTGGTCGACGGTTCCGAGGCGTGGGCCGAGGATCGATGGCGGCGCGCGCGCGTCGGCGATGTCCCGGTGCGTCTCCCCAAGCCCTGCGATCGCTGCGTCATCACCACCACCGACCAGCAGACCGGCGAGCGCGGCGTCGAGCCTCTCCGCACCCTGGCCACATTTCGCCGGACGGCCGGCAAGGTCTACTTCGGCGTCAACGCCATCCCCGACGCTCTGGGGCCCATCGCCGTCGGCGATCCCTTCACCGTGCTGGAGTCGCTGCCGTGAAGGAAGCCGCGCGCATGGGCGTCAGCGCCCAGACCAGCGCCCCCGGCAGAGACAGCAGCCCGAGCAAAACCAGCGAGCCGTCGAAGGAGTGGGTGCGATCGACCCATCGCCCCACCACCGGGTTCAGCACCACGTAGACCAGCGACTGGGCCGCCGCGGTGAGGCCTCCGGCGGTCGACACGCGCGCCGGATCGATGCGCGCCATCATGTCCGCGGTGAGCACCGTGTAGAGGCCTCCGCCGCCGGCCGCGGCCACGCCGATGAGCAGCACCGCGGCCCAGGTGTCCCGGAGCTGCGGAGCGAGGGCCAGCCCGGACTCCATGGCGGCTGCCACGAGGACCAGCTCCACGTGGGAGCGGGGGCCGCCGACGGCGCGCCGATCGCGCTGGCTCGCGAGCATCCCGAAGCCCAGCATCCCCAGATCGGCCATCACCAGCGGCAGCCAGACGTAGCGGGCCACGGCGTGCCTGGGGATCCCCCGCCCGAGCTCGATGTACTGCGGGAGCCATACGAAGACGAACATCAAGGCCGGGGCCGTGGCCACGACCAGGACCAGCGCGCGCAGGACGGCTCGATCGGCGAAGAGCGCGCCGAACGAGGGACCCCGTGAGGGCGACGGCCCGGGGCGTGGGACGTCCGCCTCGGGGAGCGCCAGGACTTCGCGCACCGCCGGGACGCCGGTCACCAGAAGCCAGAGGGGCAGCCAGCCCATTCCCAGCAGGGACGCGACGAGAAACGCCGTACGCCAGCCGAAGCGCGCGTCCAGCCCGATGGCCAGCGGCGCAGCCACCACCGCGCCGAGGGAGCTCCCCGTGAACAGCAATCCGAAGGCCGCCGAGCGATCTCCGGCCGGCAGCGCGCGTCGCACGCTCTGCGCCGCCGCCGGGAAGGATGGGGCCTCGGTCACGCCGAGCAGGATGCGCAGCGCGAGGAGCGCCGCGAACGAGGGGACCAGCGCGTGCGCCGCCGACACCAGGGACCAGGCGGCCATGGCCGCCATCAAGCCCCGACGCGCCCCCATGCGGTCGACCAGGGTCCCGGCCAGCGGCGCGACCAGCAGGTAGGCCAGCGAGAAGGCGCCGGCCAGCCACCCGAAGTGTTCGGCGTCGATGTCGAGGGCCTTGCGCACGCTGGTAGCGATGTTCGCCATCACCTGCCGGTCCACGTAGCTCACGCTCATCGCCAGCGTCGCCACCCCGGCGACCAGCCAGGCGTGTCCGCGGGAGAGCGTCATGCGCGCTCAGGATAGACTAGTATCCAGGGTCCATGATCGGGACGAAGGTGACGCTGCGGCTTCGCATGAGCGCGCACGATGCCCACTACGCCGGCGAGCTGGTCGACGGAGCTCGCGTGCTCGCGCTCTTCGGCGACCTGGCGACCGAGCTGCTCATCCGCCTGGACGGGGACGAGGGGCTCTTCCGCGCCTACGAGAGCGTGGAGTTTCTCGAGCCGGTCTTCGCCGGGGATTACGTGGAGGCGACGGCCGAGCTCGTCGCCATCGGCACCACCAGCCGCCAGATTCGCTTCGAGGCGCGCAAGGTCATCGCCAACCTGCGCGCGCCAGGGCTGGCGACCAGCGCGGCCGAGGTGCTGGACGAGCCGCGGGTCGTGGCGCGCGCCGTCGGAACCTGCGTCACCCCGCAAGACATGCAGCGCCGGCCGCGCGCGCTTTACATGCCGGGCCTCCCGGCCGCTCCCCCGCCTTCGCCGGAGCCCATCGTCACCCCCGACACAGCCGGGTCGGAGGAGCTCATCGTCACCGCCGCCATCGTGGGCGCGGAGCTCACGCGCAGGCAGACACCGCATCTACCCATCACCCCCCAAGAGGTCGCCGACGAGGCGGCGCGCTGCCGCGAGGCCGGGGCCGCAGTCGTCCATCTGCACGTCCGTCAGGCCGACGGGTCGAACACCCAGTCGAGCGCGCGCTTCGCCGAAGTCATCGAGGCCGTCCGCAAGAAGTGCGACTGCATCCTCCAGGCGTCGACGGGAGGCGCGATTGGCATGTCCATCGACGAGCGCTCGGGTCCCCTGGAGTGCCGGCCGGAGATGGCCACGCTCAACTGCGGGACCATCAACTTCGGCGACGAGGTCTTCGTCAACTCGCGCCCCGACATCCGCAAGCTCGCCGCCCGCATCCGCGCCGCCGGGGTCATGCCCGAGCTGGAGTGCTACGAGGTGGGGCACGTGGAGGAGGCGCTCGCCCTCGCCGCGGAGGGGCTCCTCGGCAAGCCGCTGCACTTCCAGTTCGTCCTGGGCGTGAAGGGGGCCATCCCGGCGCGCGACGACGTCGTGCACTACCTTCGCTCGCTGGTGCCGGCCGACGCCACCTGGGCCGTGGCGGCCACCGGGCGCTTCCAGCAACCCATGACCGAGCTGGCCATGCGCCTGGGCGGCCACGTGCGCGTGGGCCTGGAGGACAACATGTACCTGTCGAGGGGCGTCCTCGCCGAGGGCAGCGCCCCGCTCGTCTCACGCGCCGCGGCCTACGCTCGGTCGGTCGGCCGCACCCCGGTCGATGCGCAACGTGCGCGCCAGCTCCTCGGCATCGCGCGGCAGGGGCGCTGATCGAAACGTTGTCGTTGACGTTCTCGTTGACG
>Ga0302324_100003493_pt1 | contig 35437 bp, 37 predicted proteins | sample Palsa_T0_1_FD_201949 | JGI IMG/M metagenome (GOLD analysis project Ga0302324, IMG submission 201949) | Peat permafrost microbial communities from Stordalen Mire near Abisko, Sweden - Palsa_T0_1 | ecosystem: Environmental > Terrestrial > Soil > Palsa > Peat permafrost | place: Sweden: Abisko...
CGAAGGCCCGGAGGGGCAGGAGGTCACCGTCGTCATGACGCTGACCTCGCCGATGTGCCCGGTCGGTCCGATGTTCCGCCAGGCCGTGCTGAGTAAGGTCGAGAGCGTCGAGGGCGTCAAGTCCGCCAACGTCGAGATCACCTTCACGCCCCCCTGGGACCCGAAGACGATGGCGAGCGAGGACGTCAAGCTGGCACTCGGGATCTGGTGACCGTCGGCCCCTGGGCCAAGCAGTGGCACGCCCGCACGGCGGCCCTGCGCCGGGTCGAGGAGCAGCTCGCCGTTCGCCCCGACGATGTCGGGCTGCGGCTCGAGCGAGCCCAGTTGCTGGAAGATCTCGGCCTGCGCGAAGAGGCCGCGGCCGCCTACGTTCAGGTGTTGGTCGTGCACCCCTGGCACTACGACGCGATGATGCGCCTGGGCGCGCTGTTCGCCGTCGGCGGGAAACAGGACGCGGCGCGCGCCGTCTTCCTCGAGGCCGCGATACACCACGCCGACCGGCCGGCGCCGCACGCGTGCCTGGGCAACGTCCTGCTCGACGTCGGCGACACGCCGGCGGCGCAGGCGGCGTTCGAGGCCGCGCTGCGGGCCGATCCCGAGCATCGCGAGGCCCATCGGGGTCTGGCGATCATCTTCGAGCGCGCCGGCGACGTCGCGGCGGCCGACCGCGCCTGGCGCGCCGGCTTCCCCGACGGCTCGATCGCGATCTCGCCTTTCCGCGGCCCCAAAGAACCGATCCGCGTCCTGCTCGTCACCTCGGCGATCGGCGGCAACATCCCCTTGCAGCACGTGCTGGACGACCGCATCTTCCAATGGGCGACGCTGATCGCGGAGTCCTACACGCCCTCGATGACGATGCCACCGCACAGCGTGCTCTTCAACGCGATCGGGGACGCCGACAAGTGCGCGCGCGCGCTCGACCACGCCGAGCTGCTGCTCGAGCGCGTCGACGCGCAAATCATCAACCCGCCGGACCGCATTCGCGGCTCGGGGCGGGCCGCCAACGCCGACCGGCTGGGTGCGCTCCCCGGCGTCGTCGTGCCGCGCATCGTCGCCTTTCCGCGCACGGCACTGTTGGCCGATGACGCGGCCGCGACGCTCGCCGAGCACGGCTTCGCGTGGCCGCTGTTGGTGCGCAGCCCCGGCTATCACACCGGCAACCACTTCGTGCGCATCGCGGGGCCGGCCGAGCTGGCCGAGGCGGTCGCGCCGCTGCCCGGCGACGAGTTGCTGGCGATCGCGTACCTCGACACGCGCCGCGCCGACGGGACGTGGGCGAAGTACCGCGCGATGTTCGTCGACGGCGAGTTGTTCCCACTGCATCTGGCGATCTCGCGCGAGTGGAAGGTGCACTACTTCACCTCGGCGATGGACGAGGACGTCGCGTTCCGCGAGGCCGAGCGCGCCTTCCTCGAGGACATGCCGGGGACGCTCGGCGCGCCGGCGGTCGCGGCGCTGCAGGCGATCGGCGCGGAGCTCGGGCTCGATTACGGCGGCGTCGACTTCGCCTTCGACGCGCAGGGCCGCTTGGCGGTCTTCGAGGCCAACGCGACGATGGTGATCCTGCCGCCGAAGGACGACCCGATGTACGCCTACCGCAAGGCGCCGATCCAGCGCGTCCTCGACGCCGTCCGGGCGATGATCATGCGGCGGGCCAACGCCGGCGCCGCCCGGGCGCAGTTCTCCTGAGCCACTGGGCGGGTAGAAGGACCGCGTGAAGATCATCGCCTCGCGCCTCGCCTTCGTCGCCGCCGTCGCTCTCGTCGCCCTCGCCGCGACGGGCGGCCCGGCCGCCGCGACGCACGTCCCCGACCCGCCGACGGCCAACATGGCGGATCCGATCCCGGCGCCGACCCCGTTCTTCGGCTTGCAAGCGCCGCCGATCTCGGTCATGCTCGCGTCGGCTGCCGACTCGTGCGCCGACGACGTCTTCCTCTCGTATCGCTCGATCGATACGCCGGTCCACTACCCGGTGACCGTCTGCGGGAGCATCCTGGCCGTCCCGGCCAGCGGCACGACGCATTCCGGCAGCTTCGCGCTCGACGTCGACGGCACCGAGCCGATCGCCGTCGTCTACGACGGCGCCGGGGCGCCGGCGTTCCAAGCCGGCCAGCAAGTCGTCGTGCGCGGCGTCTACCACCGGGCCGGCTCCAGCGCCGAGTGGATCGACCAGACGCGCGTCTCGGCCGACCTGCCCGGCTACATCCTGGTCGGAAGCTCGACCTACCACTAGCGGCCGGCTCGCGCGCCGGGAGCGGTCGGGCCGCGCCGCGCCGAAGGGCCGAGCGATGTCCACCCTCGACTCGGCCCACGACCGCGCGGCGGAGCGCCTGGCGCAGATGCGGGCGGCGTCGCTCGCCCCCGCCGGCGAGGACGCGAACGCCAAGCAGCACGCGCGCGGGAAACGCACCGCGCGCGAGCGGGTCGAGGCGCTGGTCGACCCCGGCTCGTTCGTCGAGCTGGACCGCTTCGCGGTCCACCGCACCAACGAGTTCGGCCTCGGCGAGCGCGAGTTTCTCGGCGACGGCGTCGTGACCGGACACGCGCGGATCGACGGCCGCACGGTGTTCCTGTTCTCGCAGGACTTCACCGTGCTGGGCGGGTCGCTCGGCGAAGTCATGGCCGAGAAGATCTGCAAGGTGATGGATCTGGCGGTGCGGACCGGCGCGCCGGTGATCGGGATCAACGACTCCGGGGGCGCGCGCATCCAAGAGGGCGTCGTCAGCCTGGGCGGCTACGCCGAGATCTTCTGGCGCAACGTGCAAGCCTCGGGCGTCGTCCCGCAGATCAGCTTGGTCGCCGGGCCGTGCGCCGGCGGCGCGGTCTACTCGCCGGCGATCACCGACTTCACGGTGATGGTCGAGGGGATCTCGCAGATGTTCATCACCGGTCCCGAGATCATCAAGGCGGTGACCGGCGAGGAGGTCAGCTTCGAAGAGCTCGGCGGCGCGCTGACGCATGCAACCAAGAGCGGCGTCGCCTCGCTGATTGCCGCCGACGAGGACGAGATGAACGAGCACTGCCGGCGGCTGCTCTCGTTCCTCCCGTCGAACAACCTCGACGACCCGCCGCTGGTGCCGACCGACGACGACCCGCTGCGCCTGGCGCCCGAGCTCGACACGCTCGTGCCGGACGCGCCGAACAAGCCCTACGACATCCTCGAGGCGATCGTCCCGGTGCTCGACGACGGCGACTTCTTCGAGATCTTGCCGCTCTGGGCGCAGAACGTCGTGGTCGGGTTCGGGCGCGTCGGCGGCCGCAGCGTCGGCGTCGTCGCCAACCAGCCGAAATTTCTCGCCGGCGTGCTCGACATCAACGCGTCGATCAAGGCCGCCCGTTTCGTGCGCACCTGCGACGCCTTCAACATCCCGCTGCTGACCTTCGTCGACGTGCCGGGCTTCCTGCCGGGGACCAGTCAAGAGTGGGGCGGGATCATCAAGCACGGCGCGAAGCTGCTCTACGCGTTTGCCGAGGCGACCGTCCCGAAGATCACCGTGATCACCCGCAAGGCCTACGGCGGCGCCTACGACGTCATGTCCTCCAAGCACATCCGGGCCGACTTCAACTTCGCCTGGCCGACGGCGGAGATCGCGGTGATGGGTGCGTCGGGTGCCGTGCGCATCCTCAACCGCCGCGAGATCGCCGAAGCCGCCGACAAGGACGCCGCCGCCGCGCAACTGGCCGCCGAGTATACCGACCACTTCGCCAACCCGTTCATCGCCGCGTCGCGCGGCTACGTCGACGACGTGATCAACGCGAGCGAGACCCGCCGCGCCGTCTCCCGCGCCCTCGACGTGCTGGCGAACAAACGCGTCGACCGCCCCCACCGCAAACACGGCAACATCCCGCTGTAGCGCGAGCTCGTCCGCAAGGAGCACCTCGATGATGCCCAGCCTCCTCACTCGGCGAACGTTCGCCAGCAGCACGGGCGCGGTGCTGGCGGGGCTCGGCCTCGCCGGTCCAGCCGGCGCAGCCGGCGAGATCTCTCGCGCCTGCGAAGTGATTCACCAGCAGGTCCAGTTTGCGGCCAGCCCGGCGCGCGTCTACCGGGCCCTCACCACGACCGCGCAGTTCGACCACGTGGTGCGGCTGAGCGCGGCGATGCGGTTGGGGATGGTTTCGAGCCGCGTGCCAACCCGCGTCGACGCGACGCCGGGCGGCGCCTTCACGCTCTTCGGCGGCTACATCAGCGGACGCACGCTCGAACTCGTGCCGAACAGGCGCCTCGTGCAGGCATGGCGATCGGGTGGTTGGCCACCGGGCGCGTATTCGATCGTGACGTTCACCCTCGCGCCACACGGAAGCGGGACCACCCTCAGGTTGGACCACGCGGGTTTCCCAAACGGGGACGGGGCCGACCTCGCCCAGGGCTGGCACCTGAACTATTGGGAGCCCCTCGCGAAGTATCTCGCGTAGCCGGCGCGGAGGTCACCCCATGTCGCTCTCCGATCTCGCCGCCTTCGGCAGCTTCGCCAGCGGCGTCGCCGTGCTCATCTCGCTGATCTATCTCGCCCTGCAGATACGGCAGAGCGCCAAGAATCAGCGCGGCACGATGCACCAAATGCGCGCCGCCCTGTCGACGGACGTGATGCTCCACATCGCTGAGGCGAACTTGTCGCACGCGTTCCGGGCCGGGCTGACGGGCGCCGCCGATATCAGCGAGGCGGAATTTTGGCAGTTCTTCTACGCCGCCAGCGCGATCATGCGCACGACCGAGAACGCGTACATTCAGCATCGTGACGGGCTGGTCGACGACACGCACTTCGCCAGCGCGCAGGCGAGCGCGCGATCCTTCTTGGCGAACCCCGGCTATCGCGCGTTGTGGCAAGCCACGCGGCTCAGTCGCGAGCCCGGCTTTCGCGCCTTCATGGACGAGTTGGCATCGGAAGTCGGCACGGCGGCTCCCGTCGATATGTTCGCCACCTGGAAATCACTGCTCTAGGTGGGCTGCCAGCCAGTCGAGGATGTGGCGTTCGTAGCTTTCGAGGCGGACGGGGTCGTGCGGGGTGTGGTGGGCGGTCGGGATCGCGATCAGGCGCACCGGGACGCCGTTGTCTTTCAAGGCGTGGAAGTAGGTCCACGACTCGCTGAACGGGACGGTTTGGTCGAGCAGGCCGGTCAGGATCAGCGTCGGCGTGCGGACTTGCGGCGCGTAGCTGATCGGCGAGTCCGCCCGGTAGCGCTCCATCATCGCGGCGCTCGTCCACGGACCGCCACCCAGCGAGTCGCGCGTCCAGGCCAGGTTGCCGACGGCGGAGAGATCGTAGGCCTGCACCCAGTCGACGGCGCCGTCGCCGACGACCGCGCAGCGCCAGCGGCGATCGTGGCCGATGATCCAACTCGTCAGGTAGCCACCGTAGGAGTGGCCGCCGATGCACTCTCGCGCCGGGTCGATCGTGCCGCGCGCTTCGATTGCGGCGAGGCCGGCGAGGACGTCGCGCATCGGACCGGCGCCGGGATCCTCGAAGATGGCGTGCTCGTGCGCCGTCCCCAGGTCGTCGCTGCCGCGGTAGTTCGGCAGGAACGCGTACCAGCCGCGCGCGGCGGCGAGCTGGCCGAGCGGAACCCCCTCGTCGGTGCCTTCGTCGAAGTTGAGGTTCACCGCGAACTCGGGCCCGCCGTGGTGCCAGACCACCAGCGGATAGTGGACGCCGGGGCGCTCGCCGAGCGGATGGACCAGCAATCCTTCGGAGACCTGCCCGTCGGACGCGGTCCAGCGCACCGGCTCGACCCGCGCGTAGCGCAGCGCCCGCAGGCGGGCGTTGACGTTCGTCAGCGCGCGTGCCACGGCACCGGGCGCGCGCACGACGTACAGCTCCGGCGGCCGCGACGGTCCGCTGGCGACGAACGCGAGCTCGCCGTGCGGACCGGCGTCGAGATCGTTCCCCGAGGTCGGGAAATCGACCGAGAGCGCACCGATGTCGACGCGCCGCGGCGCTCCGTGCGGCGGGACGACGAGGATCGCCTGGTGCAGGCCGTCGGTCATCGTCGCCACCAGCATGTCGCCCGACCAGCGCAGCGACTGGACGTCGCGATCGAGGTCCGCGGTGCGGTCGATGCCGTCGCCGTTCACCGGCGCCGCGACGATCGCGTCGAAGACGCTGATCGGCCCCGGTCCGTGCGGGCGCAGATACGCGAAGGCCGTTCCGGTCGGCGCGAAGACCGGCTCGTAGACGTAGTGTCGTAGCGACCCCAGGTCGCGCACCGTGCCGGTCGCGACGTCGACCAGCGCGAGCGACGAGCGATCCGTCGTCGCGTCGTGGGCGTCGGGCGCGCGGGCGATCAGGATCGAACGGCCATCGGCCGACCACGACGGGTCGCTCGTCCCGCCGGCGAACGGCGGGACGCCCTCGTAAACGCTCCACCGCCCGTGCGTTAACCGGCGCGCCGCGCCGCCACCGCTCGCGACCAGCCACAGGTGCGAGGGCACCGGCGGCTTGTCGGTCAGGAAGCCGTCGTCCCCGACCGCGAACAGGTCGTCGTTCGCCTTCGCCGCCGCCGCATTCGGCTCGGCGTCGGGCGTGTCGTACACGAAGCGCCGACCGTCGGGGCTCCAGGCGAAGTGCTGCACGCCACGCGGTGCGTGAGTCACGGTGACGCGCGCACCGCCGGCGAGCCGGACGACGACGAGCTGGTCCTCGTCGTGCTTCGCATCGTGCCGCAGGTAGGCCAGGCGCGTTCCGTCGGGCGACCAGCGCGGCGCTGTGGCGAACGGCCCGGCGTCGACGACGCGCGCCGCGCCGCCGGCGACGGGTTGCACGATCAGCGCATGGTCCATCCGGTCCAGGCGATCGGCGACGGTGCGCACGTACGCGACGCGCGTCCCGTCGGGCGAAAGGCTCGGGTTGGAGAGCGTGACCAACGCGCGCAACGCCGTCAGGGTGACGATATCGGCCATCGTCAGTCGGCCAGGGTGAGCAACGGCGTGCGGGCTTCGACCGTCGCACCGGCGGCGACGTGGATCGCGCCGACGGTGCCGGCCCGGTGGGCGCGGATCTCGTTCATCATCTTCATCGCTTCGATGATCGCGACGACGTCGCCCTCGCGCACGCTCGCGCCGAGCGCGACGGGCAGCTCGACGACGACGCCGTGCATCGGTGCGACGACGTCGTTGCCGGCGGCCGCGCCGGCCTTGCGCGCGGTCCCACCCTTCTTCGGCAACGCTCGCGCCGCGCCGGCCGGGGCGCCGCGCGGCAGCGGCACGTCGACGAACCGCACCCGGAACAACTGGTCGTTCACCTCGACCCGGATCGTGTCGTCGGCGGCACTCGCCGGCGCGGCCCCCGCATCGTCCGCCGTCACGGCGCCGTTCGTCGCGGCCGCGCCCAACGAGGCGGCGAACGGCTCGAGCGTCGCCGTGCCGTACGAGGCGTCGCGCACCGGTGCGTAGTCGACCAGCGCGCGCAGCAACGGGAGCGTCGTCGGGACGCCGGTCACGACGTAGTCGTCGATCGCGCGCCCGAGGCGCGCCAGCGCTTCGTCGCGGTCGCGGCCCCAGACGATCAGCTTGGCGATCAACGAGTCGTAGTCGGGGGTGATGGTGAAGCCCGGATACGCCGCCGAGTCGACGCGCACGCCGAAACCGCCCGGCTCGCGATAGCGCTCGACCGTCCCCGGCGCGGGGCGGAAGTTCTGCGCCGGATCTTCGGCGTTGACCCGCACCTCGATCGCGTGGCCGCGGAAGTCGATCGCACTCTGCGCGAAGGCGAGCGGGCGGCCCGCCGCGACCAGGATCTGCTCGCGCACGAGGTCGATCCCCGAGATCTCTTCGGAGACGGTGTGCTCGACCTGGATGCGCGTGTTCATCTCCAGAAAGTAGAACGCGTCGCCGCTGACCAGGCACTCGATCGTCCCGACCGAGTCGTAGGCGATCGCTTTCGCAGCCTGCACGCCGGCCGCGCGCAGCCCCTCGCGCACGACGGCGGGGATCCGCGCCGGCGTCTCTTCCCACAGCTTCTGGTGCCGCCGCTGCAGCGAGCAGTCGCGCTCGCCGACGTGCAGTACGGTCCCGTGTTTGTCGGCCAGGATCTGCAGCTCGACGTGCTTGGGGTTCTCCAAGTAGCGCTCGACGTAGATCGTCGGGTTGCCGAAGTAGGCACTGGCCTCGCGCTGCGCGGTGGCGAACGCCGACTCGAGCTCCTCGAGCGTATGCGCGACCTTGAGTCCCTTTCCGCCGCCGCCGCCGGACGCCTTGAGCGCGAGCGGCAACCCGTACTGTGCCGCAGCGACGCGCGCGGCGCCGGCGTCGGCGATCGCGTCCGTACCACCCGGGACGACCGGGACCCCGGCCGCGACCATCGCCTGCCGCGCGCGGATCTTGTCGCCCATCGCGTCGATCGCATCCGGATGCGGACCGATCCAGGTCAACCCCGCCGCGATCACGCGCCGCGCGAAGCCGGCGTTCTCCGCCAAGAAGCCATAGCCCGGATGGACCGCGTCGGCGCCGGCCTGCGCGCAGACGGCGAGGATCTTCTCGACGTCGAGGTAGGAGCGCGACGGCGCGGCCGGGCCGAGGTGGTACGCCGCGTCGGCGTAGCGCACGTGCAGCGCGTCGCGGTCGGCATCCGAGTAGACGGCGACCGTCGCGCAGCCGAGCTCCTTCGCGCTGCGCATGACGCGCAACGCGATCTCACCGCGGTTGGCGACTAGGATCGTGCGGATCGGCGGCTCAGCCATCGAGTCGGCCCGCCGACGCCCAGCGCGAGCTGGCGCGCCGGGTCAGACGCGCGCGCGCCGGGTCAGGTGGCGGCAGCCGCCCCGCCATACGCCAGCGCGACGGCTCCGCCGGCGTCGCCCCGACCGCGTGACGCGTCGCGACGAGATACGCCGCCGCGATCGCGGCCAGCTCCTCGGCGGTCGGCACGCGCATCAGGGCTGCGCCGCCGCCTCGGGGTACATCCCCATCGCGTGGTAGCCGGCGTCGACGAAGTGCACGTCCGCCGTGACCTGCGTGGACAGATCGGAGGCGAGGTAGACCGCGCAGTTTCCGACGTCCTCGGCGGTGACGTTGCGCCGCAACGGCGAGGCCGCCGCGACCTTCGCCGGCATCGCCGAGAAACCGGCGACCTGGCGCGACGAAGCGGTCTTGATTGGGCCGGCCGAGATCGCGTTCACGCGAATCCCCCGTTCGCCCAGGTCGAACGCCAAGTAGCGCACGGTCGACTCGAGCGCGGCCTTGGCGATCCCCGCGATGTTGTAGTTCGGGACGATCTGCGTTCCGCCGAGGTAGGTGAGGGCCATGATCGAGGCGCCGTCGTTCAGATTGTCCACCAGGTGCCCAACCAGCGCGATCAGCGAGTAGGCGCTGATCTCCATCGCCATCAGGAAGCCGTCGCGCGAGGTGTCGTAGACCTTCCCCGAGAGGTCTTCTTTCTTGACGAACGCGATCGAATGGACCAGCCCGTCGAGCCGGCCCGCGTTCGCGGCCAGCGCGCGCAGCGACTCGTCTTTGGTGACGTCGCACTCGTACACCGCGGCGCCGCCCAACTCGGCGGCGTGCTGCCGGACCGCGTCCTCGACGCGTTCGCCCTGATAGGTCAGGACGAGCGTCGCACCGTGGGCGTAGAGCCGGTGCGCGATCCCGCTGGCGATCGACCAGCGGTTGGCGATCCCAGTGACGAGGATGGTCTTTCCGTCGAGCAGTCCCACGAGGCAGGAAGGTCAGCCGTCGCGGCTCGACAACCCTCCCTGCCGATGCGCCTCACCGCCGCTCTCGCCGTCCTCGCGCTGGCCGCGACGGCGTCTGCCCCGACCCTCGCCGCGGGCGGTCCGACGCCTGACGATCTCGCCGTCCCGCACTATCGGCACATCTTCGTCATCGTCGATGAGAACCGGGACGCCGACCAGATCGTCGGCTCGCCCGATGCGCGGGCGCTCTCGGCGCTCGCGTCCCGCTACGGCAACGCGACGGACTTCTACGCCGAGACGCATCCGAGCGAACCGAACTACGTGGCGATGCTCGGTGGCTCGACGTTTGGGATCCACGACGACGACGCGTACTACTGCAAACCGGGCAGCGACGCACAGGGCTGCAACCACGCCGGCGCGCCGGGGTACGTGCCGCACACGGTCGACGCGCCCAACCTGGCGACGCAGCTGACCGCCGCCGGCCTCACCTGGAAGGGCTATTACGAGAGCATCCCCGCCACCGGTTCGCTAGCCGTCACCGGTGCGAGCGAAGCGAACGCGCCGCCGTGGTATGTCTCCAAGCACTCCGGCTTTCTCAACTTCCGCTCGGTCATCGTCGACCCGCGCCGCAACGAACACCTGGTCGGGCTCGACGCCCTGCAGCACGACCTCGACGCGGGCACGGCGCCGAACTTCGGTTACATCATCGGCAACCTGTGCGACGACATGCACGGGATGGAGGCTGGCCCGAACGTCCCGGCCGACTGCACCTTCGAGCCGAGCGGCCCGCTGATTCGGCGCGGCGACAACTGGACGATCAACGAGGTGAACACGATCGTCGGCTCGTCGCTGTGGTCGTCGGCCGACAACGTCGCGATCGTCGTAACCTGGGACGAGAGCGATACCTCCACCAGCGACTGCTGCGGCAGCGCGTCGACCGTGTCGTCGATCTTCGCCGGCGGGCACATCCCGACGATCGTCATCACCAACCACGGGCCGCGCGGCGTCGCCGATCCAACGCCGTACAGCCACTATTCGCTGCTGCGCACGATCGAAGACGCCTTCGGGATCCACGACTACCTAGGGCTCGCTGCCGCGAGCGGCCAGGGCGTCAAACCGATGCTGCCCTTGTTCCGCGTGCCGTAGCGCTCGTCGTTGGTTGTCGTTCGCTTAACGAAAGAAAGTTTCTCGCCGGGAAAGCGACAAAACCGCGCTGGCATCTCCCGTGGAAGCTGCTAGGATGGTCGCATGGACACCGTTCCGCTCCAGCGTGTCGGGGCGCCTCGGATCGCCCTGATCGCGCACGACGCCCGGAAAGACGACCTGACGGACTGGGCCGCGTTCAACCGCGGCACGCTCGGACGCTGCGAATTGATCGCCACCGGGACCACCGGGACGCAGATCTCGCAAGTGACCGGGCTCTCGATCGAGCTGCTGCTCTCGGGGCCGCTCGGCGGGGACGCGCAAGTCGGCGCGATGCTGGTCGGGCACCAGCTCGATCTGGTCGTCTTCTTCTGGGACCCGCTGACCACGCAGCCGCACGACGTCGACGTCAAGGCGCTGCTGCGCCTGGCCGTGCTCTACAACGTACCGATCGCGTGCAACCGCGCGACGGCCGACTTCTTGATCTCCTCGCCGCTCTTCACCGACGAGCACCACCTGCGCGGTCGCCGCGCGACCGCGGCGGCGCGCTAAGCGCACCGTCAGTTCGGGTGGGGCAGGGCCTCGATCCAGGTCGCGATGCGATCGACGATCGCGGGCTCGATGCCCAGGTAGCCGTGCGGCGAAAGCGCCTCGCAGGGTGCGCTCACCAACGCCGAGTGCGTGGCGAGCACGACGACCGTCGCCTGCGGCAAACGCTTTCCGATATCGCGCGCGACCCACGGCGGCGAGGATCGGCAACCGTCGTCTGAGGCGTGCACGACGAACACCGGCGCGGTGATGCGCTCCAGCGGCTGGCGCAGCGCGTCGTCGACCGTCGAGGTCAGGACGACCCCACCGACGGCCGCCGGGTAGCGCAGGGCGTTCGCGATCGCGGGGATCGTCCCGCGACTCGTCCCGACCAGAATCACCGGCGTCGCGCGCTGCGCGAGCGCCGCGATCGCCGCGCCGAGCTCGTCGGGATTCTCGACCAGGCCGACCACGAAACCGCGATCGACGAACAGTTGGCGCGAGCGGACGAGGAAGTTATCCGCCTTCCCGGTCGGCGCGCCGTCGGCGCCGATGTGCTGGCGGGTGTCGCCGCCGGGGATCAACAGGACGGCGGCACGCGGCGTCGCGACCGGCATCAGGATCAGCAGGTGCCCGGCCGCTCCGGCGTCGACGACCTCGGCGCTCGCGCCCGGCGCCGCGAGCAGCAGCGCGAGCGCGACGCCGGCAGAGGCGGCGAAGCGGCGGGCCAACGGACGCATCGCTCCCGATATCGCTCGCCTCGCGCGCGAACCCCTGCGGGACTGAAACGAACCTCGCCGCGAGCGGGGTCACAGCGGACATGAGTCCAGGAGAGTCGGCGCTGGAGGCGCCCCCGCGCACACCCGCGACCCCTCGGGTTTGGGACGCGCTGCGCGCCGACGCCGAGCGGATCGCCGCGGCCGAGCCGATCCTGGCCCCGCTGCTGCGCCGTTCCATCCTCGAGCCGGCCTCGTTCGCCGAAGCACTCGCCGTCGTGCTCGCCGCCAAGCTCGCCGACGCCGACTTCGACGCCCCGCGCTTGGCGACGCTGGCCGCCGACGCGTTCGCCGCCGATCCGTCGTTGGCCGAGACCGCGGCGCTCGACCTCGCCGCCAGCATCGAGCGCAACCCCGCCTACCCGGACCACGTGACGCCGTTCCTCTACGCGAAGGGCTTCACGGCCCTGGAATGGTATCGCGTCGCGCACGCGTTGTGGGTTGCCGGCCGGTCCTCGCTGGCACTCTACTTGCAAGGTCGCATCTCCGACGCCTTCGCGGTCGACATCCATCCCGCCGCGCGCATCGGCTCCGGGATCTTCGTCGACCACGCGACGGGCGTCGTCATCGGCGAGACCGCCGTCGTCGGCGACGACGTCTCGATCCTGCACAACGTCACGCTCGGCGGAACCGGCAAAGAGAGTGGCGACCGGCATCCCAAGATCGGCCGCGGCGTCTTGCTCGCGACCGGCGCGAAGGTCCTCGGCAACGTCACCATCGGCGAGGGTGCGAAGATCGGTGCGGGCAGCGTCGTGCTGCGCGCGGTCGCACCGTACACGACCGTCGCCGGCGTCCCGGCGCGGGTCGTCGGACGCACGCACGACCTGCCCGGCCGCACGATGGATCAGGACTTCCTCGACTTCCAGATCTGACGCGAGGTCGGAGACGGAAGTAGACAGGTCGGTCTACTTCGCCCGGCGCAGTCCTTCGCATGCTGCACGGACCTCGAGGCCGCGTCCTCAAGGAGCACATCGCCGCCGTGGCGGCGGGTCTCTTCTACGCGGAGGGCATCCACCGCGTCGGCGTCGATCGCATCGCCGACAAAGCGGGCGTCACGAAACGCACGCTCTACCACCACTTCCGCTCGAAGGACGAGCTCATCGCCGAGGCCCTGCGCTGTGCGCCGAACGTCACCTTCCCGAGCGACGGAACGCCGCTCGAGCGCGTGCGCGGCGCGTTCGACGCACTGGTCGACTTCCTCACCGAGAGCGCGTTTCGCGGCTGCCCCTTCATCATCTTCAGCGCCGAGTTGACCGATCGACGCCACCCGGCGCGCCTAGAGATCGAACAATTCCTAGCCAAGCGCCGCCGGTGGTTCGAGCGTCGCGTCCGCGAGGCGGGCGCGCGCGATCCGGTCGCGGTCGCCGAAGAGCTCGACGTGCTGTTCGACGGCGCGCTCGCGGCCGGAACGAAGCGCGGCACGCTCGAGCCGGTGATCGCGGCACGACGGCTTGCGCTCCGCCTGCTCGCGCTCGAATGCGCACCTGACCGTCAGGTCGCCTAACGGCGCTCCCAGCCGCTCTCTCGGCCGTACCCGCGCGCCTTGACGAACTTGCACGCGCGAACGTGCTCACCGCCACGAGATCGCTCGCGGCGTAGCTCGAGATCGTGATGGCCTCTTCTGCCCGTACCATGCGCCTCGATTTGCGCATCGGAAGTAGACACACCGGTAGACTTTTTCTTGCTATCTCTACCGGGCGGTCTACCTGGCGGCGCCAACGGTGTGGCGTCGGAGGTCACCATGCAAGCAATTCCCTTGGCGAACGCAGACGCACGCGGCACGCGACTCACGATGGTCGTCGCCGCCGGCGCCTTGATCATGTCGGTCGGGCTCGGCATCCGGCAGACGTTCGGCCTGTTCCTCGCCCCGATCTCGGGATCGCACGCAGCGTCGCTCGCGCTGATCGCCCTCGCGCTCGCACTCCAGAATCTGGTCTGGGGCTTCACGCAGCCGATCGTCGGCAGTCTCTCCGATCGCTACGGCCCACCGGTGATCGTCGCCGGGGGTGCCCTTTTGTATGCGGCGGGTCTGGCCCTCGTCGCGATCCACCCGAGCATCTTCACCGTCGTGTTCGGTTTCGGGATCCTCGTCGGCCTCGCGCAAAGCGGCACGACCTTCGCGGTCGTGATGTCCGCCGTGAGCCGCGCCGCGACGGACAAACAGCGTGCGACGGCGACCGCGATCGCGGCCGCGGCCGGCTCCCTCGGCCAAGTCGGCCTCATCCCCCTCGCGCAAACGGCGATCTCGCTCTCGGGCTTCCAACGGGGGCTCATCGTACTGGCAGCGTTCGCCCTGATCGCGTTGCCGGCGGGGCTGTGGCTGAAGGGGCGCCCGAATGCACCGGGGCCGCAGGTGAGCGGCACATCCTCGTTGGCTGCGATCCTCGTCGCGCTGCGCGACCGCAACTACGTGTTTCTCACGGTCGGCTTCTTCGCGTGCGGCTTTCAGTTGGCGTTCGTCGCGATCCACCTGCCGACGTACCTGAGCCTCTGTCACATCCCCGCCAGCATCGGCGCCTCCGCGCTCGCACTGATCGGCCTCTTCAACATCATCGGGACGTTCGGTTTCGGAAAGCTCATGGACCGCTTTCCGGCGCAGAACCTCCTGGCGGTCCTCTACGTCATCCGCTCGACCGCGATCGCCGTCTTCGTCGCGGTGCCGCCGACGGCAGCGACGACGCTCGCCTTTGCCTCCGTCATGGGCTTGGCGTGGCTGGGGACGGTTCCGCTCACGAACGGCATCATCGCGCGCATGTACGGCATCGGCAACCTCGGCGCGCTGTTCGGAGCGTGCTTTCTCGCGCATCAGGTCGGCTCGTTCCTGGGTGCGTGGCTGGGCGGGGTGACGTTGCAGCAGACCGGCTCCTACCAGATCATGTGGGCCGCCCTGATCGCCGTCGGCTACGCCAGTGCCCTCATCAATCTTCCCATTCGCGTCACGAGCGCGGCACCGGTGCCGGTATGACGCGATTCTCTCACGCGCTGCTGATCGTCGCAGCGTCCGCGCTCCTCGTCGGAGCCGCCGCGCTGACCTTCACGGTCGATCGGACCGGCTTACAAGGGTTCGACGGATCGATCGCGGTGCACCGGCTCGGGAGCGTTCCGCTGGTGAACGATCGGGGAGAGCGCATCGTGATCGGCCGGTCAGCGCGCGGCACCGTCGTCGTGTTGGGTTACACGCGCTGTCGAGACGAGTGTCCGCTGACCGTGTCGCGCCTTGCGCTGGCCTTGTCCGCAGTCAAACGAGGCCGTCGTCCCGATGCGTTCTTCGTGACCGTCGAACCCCGCTACGACACCCCATCCGTTCTCCACCGCTATCTGCGCCCGTGGAGCGGGCTCATCACGGGAGTGACCGGGCGAACGGAGGATCTGCATGCGTTCTACGCCGATCTCGGCTCGTTCGACCCCGGCTCACGGTACCGCGATCACGACACGCGCGTGTTCATCCTCAACCAGGACGGCTACGTCGCTCAGGAACTCTCACCCGAAGCGAGTCCGGAACAGCTTCAGGCCGGGTGGAACGCGAGCGCGACGCCGTTCATGCAGTAGCGCAGTCCCGTCGGCGGCGGCCCGTCGTCGAAGACATGGCCGAGATGGCCGGCGCAGCGCGCGCACTGGACGGCGGTGCGCACCATCAGCAACGAGGTATCGCTCCGGGTCGTGATCGCGTGTGGGAGCGGCGCCCAGAAGCTCGGCCAACCGGTCCCGCTGTCGAACTTCGTCTTCGATGAGTACAGCGGCAGCGCACAGCCGGCGCAGAAGTAGGTTCCCGCCCGCTTCTCCTCGTCGAGCGGGCTGGAGAACGGTGGCTCGGTTCCCTCGTGGCGCAGCACGTCGTACGCTTGCGGCGAGAGCAACCGGCGCCATTCGGCGTCGGTGTGGGTCACCGTGCCCACGGCTGCGTGCGCCGGCAGCGCGCGCAACGCGCAGAGTCCACCGATCCCGGCCAGCCACGTTCCACGTCGCATCGTACTCATAACGGTACCACAGGCGAGTTCGATCCTCGGTGGGCTGGCTTACATCGCCGGGGCGGGGCCCGGCAGCGTGACGACGGTCAGCGAGGCGACGTTGCGGACCCAGCGGGCCTGGACGTGGTCGCAGGGCGCGACCAGGCGGAAGGCGCCGAGCGCGGCCGCGAGCGGGGCGCCGTTACGCTGGTCGGCCAGGAGCGGGGTGCAGCGGCGCTCGGTCGTGTCGAGCTCGGCCAGCGAGTAGGTCGCGACGTAGCCGTCGGTGCCGGTGACGGCGACGTACGAGCGCGCGGCCGCGCCCTTCACCGCGTCGCCGGTCGGCGCGCCCGCGTCGTGCAGGACGACCGCCAGCGGGACGCCGGAGTACTCCGCGGTGGTGCCGTCGTGCTCGACCACGCTGACGCCGACGTGCGGCCAGTGTGCCACGTCCGTCGCGGACAGCGTCTCCGCGCGGACGAAGGCGCCTCCGACGCTGATCGTCGCGCTCGGCCCCGCGCCGAGTGTCGCGAGCAGCGCGACCAACACCAACGCGCGCGTCATCCCTTTGCGATCATGACCTCGGTCGACTTGATGATCACGGTCACCCGGTCGCCGTCCTGCAGGTTGAGGCGGTGGCTCGACGTCTCGGTGATCATCGCGGTGATCTCGCTGGGATCGATCTCGACGGTGACTTCGGCCATGAGCCCGCCGGTTCGCACCGAGCGAATGATCCCGCCTAGCTGGTTGCGAGCGCTCAATTCCATGCGCGACGCTTCGCTACGGGCTCGCGGCACCCTGGAGGTTCAGAAGGCGCGGTTTTCGACCGGAACGCTGACCTGCACCACGGTCCCGTCGGCGAAGTGGAACGTGACCGGGAAGCGCGTCCCGGCGGCGAGCGGTCGGCGCAAGCCGAGCAGCATCACGTGGTAGCCACCCGGCCGCAGTACGGCCGTGCCGTGCGGCGGGACGACGATCCGCGCCACCAGATGCATCGCCATCGCCGGCATCGCCATCCCCTGCATCGAGCCGCCGGAGGTCGGCGTCGACTCGTGCAGCTCGGCGCTGTGGGCGATCGGCGTCGAGACACCGACCAACGCGACCGCGTGCGACCCGTTGTCGTGCAACGTGGCGTAGACGACGGCGGTGTCGACGGCCGGACGCGACCACGCGCCGGTGACGGTGACGGCCGCAAGCAACAACGAGATCATCCGAGCAACTCCTTGACGTCGGACGCGATCGCCGGCGCGGGATCGGTCCAGTCGTGCAGCACGCGCAGTCGACCGGCCGGATCGATCAAGTAGACCGATCCGCTGTGCGCCATCAGGTAGCCCGTCGCATTCGTCCCCGGGATGCGCTGGTGCCAGACGTGATAGGCGTCGAACACCGGGTCGAGCTGCGCCTCGGTGCCGGTGAGCCCGACGAACGACGGATCGAAAAGGTCGATGTAGCGCTTGAGGACCGCCGGCGGATCGCGCTGCGGATCGACGGTGACGAACGCGACACGTACGCGGGCGCGCTGCGCCGGCGTCAGCGTGCGATCGACGCGCGCCAACTGCGCCATCGTCGCCGGGCAGACGTCCGGACAGTGCGTGTAGCCGAAGAACAAGATCACCTCGCGACCGCGCTGATCGGCCAGCCGGAACGGCCGCCCGTTCTGGTCCGTGAGCGTGAAGTCGTACGCAGGCTTCGGCGTCAGCGTCGTCCCGGTGAAGTGCGCGGTGTGCGCGCAGGCTGCCAGGCCGAGCGCCGGCGCCAACGAGAACGCGGTCCGCGCAAGCGCGCGGAACGAGAGCGACATGCAGTAGTCGTACCCCGCCCGCCGCCGGAGGGGTATGGGAAACGTCACAGGCGGCTCGCCCTCCTCGCCTGCCGACTAGCCGGGCCCCGGCAGCCCGCGCGCGCCGAGCGTGGCGGTTCGTCCACCACGGGCGACGAACGGCTCCGGCGTGAAGGCCCGCGACCTCAACGGCAGCGGCATCCCGCTGGAGCCGACCTACGAGCCCGCCGACCCGCCCGTCCGGCGGGCGCCGCCGGGGACGTTCCCCTACACCCGGGGGATCCGGCGCGACATGTACCGCGGCCGGCACTGGACGATGCGGCAGTACGCCGGCTTCGCGACGGCCGCCGAGTCGAACGAGCGCTACCGGTACCTGCTCGCCAGCGGGGTGACGGGGCTCTCGGTCGCGTTCGATCTGCCGACCCAACTCGGCTACGACTCCGACGCGCCCCAGGCGCGCGGTGAGGTCGGCAAGGTCGGGGTGGCGATCGACTCGATCGACGACGTCGAGACGCTCTTCGAAGCGATCCCGCTCGACGCGGTGACCGTCTCGATGACGATCAACGCGCCGGCCGCGATCCTGCTGGCCTTCGTCCTGGCGGTCGCGCGCCGGCGCGGGATCCCATTCGACAGGCTCGGCGGGACGGTCCAGAACGACGTCCTCAAGGAGTACGTCGCGCGCGGTGCCTACATCTACCCGCCGGAGCCCTCGATGCGCCTCGTGACCGACGTGATGGCCTACTGCGCCGAACACGTCCCGAACTGGAACACGATCTCGATCTCGGGCTACCATATCCGCGAGGCGGGCTCGACCGCGCTGCAAGAGATCGCTTTCACCCTCGCCAACGCCAAAGCATACCTGCGCGCCGCGCAGCGCGCTGGGCTGGACGTCGACACGGTCGCGCCGCGCGTCTCCTTCTTCTGGAACGCGCACAACGACTTCTTCGAAGAGGTCGCCAAGTTTCGCGCCGCGCGCACGCTGTGGGCCCAGATCGTGCGCGACGAGTTCGGCTCGCGCGACCCGCGCGCGCAGATGCTGCGCTTCCACACGCAGACCGGCGGCTCGACGCTGACCGCGCAGGAGCCTGAGAACAACGTCGTACGGGTCGCGCTGCAAGCGCTGGCGGCGGTGCTGGGCGGGACGCAGTCGCTACACACCAACGGGCAGGACGAAGCGCTGGGACTACCGACCGCGCAGTCGGCGCGCGTCGCGCTGCGCACCCAGCAGATCATCGCCTACGAGAGCGGCGTGACCGACGTCGTCGACCCGCTGGCCGGCTCGTACTACGTCGAGTCGCTGACCGATGCGCTGGTCGAGCGCGCGCGCACGCTGATCGCGGAGATCGACGCGCAGGGCGGCGCGGTCGCGGCGATCGAGAGCGGCAGGATGCAGGACCAGATCGGCGAGTCGGCCTACCGCGCGCAGCAGGCGATCGAGCGCGGCGAGCAGGTCGTCGTCGCCGTCAACCGCTTCACCGAGGGAGTCGACGGCGTGCCGATCCCGATCCAACGGATCGACCCGTCGATCGAGCGCGAGCAGGTCGCGCGCACGCGCGCCGTTCGCGAGCGCCGCGACCCGGTGCGCGCGCTGGCCACGCTCGAGGCGGTGCGCCGCGCGGCGAGCGGGACCGAGAACCTGATGCCCGCCCTGATCGACGCCGTCGACGCCGGCTCGACGCTGGGCGAGATCTGCGACGTCCTGCGGGCCGTCTTCGGCACCCACGTCGCCCACGAGAGGATTGCGTGAGGCACCCCACACAGCAAGCTGTGCGGGGACCCCGCCAGTGAACGACTCCGCCATCGATCACGTTGCTATCGTCGTGAAGGACCTCGACGCGACGATCCGGCTGTACACGCAGACGCTAGGCTTTTCCGAGGTCTACCGCGAGATCGTCGCCGACCAAGGGGTCGAAGTGGTCGGTCTGCGGACCGGGGAGGCGATCATCGAGCTGCTGCGGCCGCTCGACGAGAACTCACCGATCGCCCGCTATCGCGGCGAGGCCGCGACGAAGTTGCACCACACCGCCTATCGCGTAACCGACCTGCGAGCCGAGCTGGCGCGCCTGCACGCAGCCGGCGTTCGGTTGATCGACGAGGAGCCGCGCCGCGGCGCCCACGGCAACACGGTGGCGTTTCTGCACCCCGCCTCGACCGGGGGCGTGTTGATCGAACTGTGTCAACCGGTTCCCAGGGAGGGTGGGTAGACTGCCAGCGTGACGAAAGGCGACTTTCGATGATCGCGCTGATTCTGGCCGCGCTGCTCGGCAGCGTGAGCGCCGCTGCCACGCCCGCGGCGGCGGACCCGACACCGGCGCCGACGGATCCGTACGCGATCTTCATGGCGGCCCGGCGCGAGCGCACCCAGAGCGGTTACCCGCGCTTCGCGGCCTACACGGCCGTCGTGCGCTACCATGACGGCGCGGTCCCGATCGTCCGCTCGTGGGATACCGTCGAGGACCTGGACAAGCGTCTGGTGTTCAGCCACGGGATCAGCCGCGAAGAGCAGGCGCATCCGGCCACACCCGAGGGCATCAACCTCGGCGTCGGGGTCGGCGGCGGCGGCGTGCAGAGCGTGCCGGCGCCGACGCAGGCCGGCGGCTCGATCCTACCGGGTGGCCTGACCATGAACCAAGCCGCCAACGACGATCCCCTCGGGCAGGTCACGTTCGCGATCAACCAGGACTTCGGACTCGCCTTCAACGCACCGTCGGTGCAGCAGACGCAGGACCTGAGTGACATCTCGACCAGCAAGCCATTCCTGCCGCACATCGGGAGCACTACCACCGTCGTCCCGCGCAGCTACACGGTCACCGACCTCGGCGACGTGACGGAGAACGGCGTGCGGCTCCATCATCTCGCCTTGCGGCCGCTGCGTGATCCCGACAAGAACCGGCTGCGCGAGCTATGGATCGACGCGAAGACCTTCGACGTCGTTCACGCCAAGGTGTCAGGGATCGGTAACGGCTTGCCGTTCAGCACCACGGCATGGCTGATCGACTTCCGCCAGTGGGAAGGCGGGACGTACATCCTGCGCGAGACGGCACTCGACTCGCTCGAGGACAGCGGCGACACCTGTACCGGCGTCACGATCACCTTCGAGAACGTCGTCGCGAAGAACTCGCTCTCGCCCTACGAACAAGTCGGGATCACCAGCACCACCGGCATCTCCGACCCCTAACGGGCATTACCCGCGGAGCTTCTGCGGGGCGCCCGAACAGCGCGGGATATCGAGCGGCGGAGACCACTTCGTGTCCCGCACGATCTGGTCGAGCCGGCTCTCGGTGGCCAGAAACTCCGGACCCCAGGACGTCGAATCCGGGCCGTCGGAGATGAAGACCTGGTGCGCTGTGGTCAGCGTGATCCGCGCGCCGAAGGTATCGACGGCCTGGATGGGATACGCGGGGCGCAACGTCGCGGCGTGGCCAGACCGAACCGCATCCAGCACGCGACGAAATCGGACGATGGCCTTCGCGCGCATATCACAACGCGGTCCGCGGGCATGAAGTGTCGCGGTTCCATTGGAGTTGAACGTCGCGAGGTAGATCGGGCACCAACCGTAACAGCCACGCGCCTCAAGGCTGATTGCGCGAAAGCTGCCCCGCCGAAAGGCATCGGCCAGCACGCGCCAGCGGTCCTTCATCAGGACCTCCGTCGCTTCGAAGGCGAAGGTGTTCATCCACTGCGACAATCGGCGCGTTCCGGCAAACATACCTGGATCGACGGGAACGGGTACCTGCTGGTAGCGTCCGTCGCGATACGAAACCACGATGCTCGCGAAAGTCGCGGGCCCGACGAAGGGCGGCGGGGGGTTCGCCTGGCGCAGTTCATCGAGTGGGAGCGAGTCGATTGCGTCTCCAGCAACCCGCGCATTTTGCCCCGAGAGACCGTGCCAGGTAAGTTCGCTTATCGCCCCGCTGCGCCAAATGGTGAGATGCTCCGCACAGTTCGGACAGGCTCGACCGTGGATCTGCACGACGGCGATATCCTGATTGCTTTCGTGCGTGCAGGCGCAAAGCACGGCGAGTAACAGCAAACCGAGCACGCGCGCACCTTTCATCAGGGACCCGGCTGCGGGGCGAGCCGCAGGTCGAGCTCCGTCTCGAAGGTGCGTTCCCACGGGAGCGTGATCGTGAAGCCGGCGTCGCGGAACTGGGGCTCGATCTGCGCCAGCAGTGCGAGCCCCTCGCGCCACAGCAGGGAGCGGTTCTCGCCGGCGGTTGCGCCGGCGACGCCCGGCAGTAGGTAGGTGTGGTCGTCGACCCCCTGCGCGGTCAGGTCGGCGTTGAGCTGCGGGCGCACGTCGGCGTGGAAGGCGACGTCGTCGACGTAGCGCATCAGCGTGAAGCGCGCGTGCGCGTCGGCATCGTAGCTTCCCAGCCGCTTGCCGACCAGCACCGCGATCGCCTCGGGGAGCGTCGTCCCGACCGTGTTGGCGACGGTGTTCCACGAGGCGAACGCACCGACGCGCCCGGCGACCTTGCGCGCGATCAGGTCGCGCATGAGCTGCCGCTGCTGATCGAGGTCGGCGGCGGCGAGGAACGAGAGGTCGGCGACCGCGGCCAACGGCGCCCCGGCGGTCGTCGCGTCGTGCGCGATGCGGTCCACGAACGCCGCTTCGTCGGCGGCGCTCGTCCCCGGGACCTTCACGAACAGGTCGACGTCGGCTGCGGCGCCGTCGACTTGGACGCCGCCGCAGGTAGCGATCAGGTCGCCGATCGAGGTCGCGACCGGCGCGAACTCGATCGGATCGTTGACCGTCCCGCCGTCGGCGCGCGAGTAGAGCACGCGGATGCGCGGCACGAGCGCGGCCTGGTGCGCGAGCGCGGACGCCAGCAGCGCCATCCCTAGTTCATCGGCGCCCGGCTCGATCGCCGCCCGGCCGGCGGGGACCCAGCGGGTGGCGAAGGCGCGGAGAGCAGCGAGATCGGCGAGGTGCAGCCCGACCGGTCCGGCGTCGTCCTGGCCGAGCACGACGCGGTCGAACCCGCCCTGCGCGACCTCGCCCAGCGCGAACAGATCGACGTCGCGGTCGCGCGCGCGCGCGGCGAGATACGCATCGAGCGCCGAGCCCAACCGCGCGCGTAACCGGTCCGCCTTCGCGCGCTGGGCGTCGGTCCGCGGTGGATCGGGCAGGTTCGCGTACGTATCCAACAGCGGCCACACGTCGCCGGCGAACGGGAAGTCGGCCGCCTCGCCCAGCGCCGGGACGCCGGTCGGCGCGAGCCGCATCACCGTCCCGAAGACCGCGAACGACGCCGCGCCGTGCGTCGACCGGAACGCGGCCAGATCGGCGATGCGCGACTCCGCCTGCGCGCGCGAGACGCTCGGGATGCGCGAGGCGACCAGGCCGCCGTAGGCGATCATGTCGTTCGAGACGACGTACGCCCGCGCGTCGCGCGGTGCGTCGTCGCGCAGCCAGCGCAGGATCGCGTCGGGATCGCCCGGCTTCAGGTAGTGCCCGAGCGTCGCCGGCGGCGGCTCGACCACGCGCACGCCGGCGATCGCACCGAGCAGCGCGGGGAGCTGCGCCGTGACCGGACGGTCGTCGAGCGGGACGACGACGACGGTCAGCGCGAGCAGCGACGAGCCGAGCGCGACCAGGCTCAACTACTGAAGCCGAACAGGCCGTGGCCGTGCGGGTCGACGATGTAGATCTTGTACGCCTTGCGCACGCCCAGCGACTGCGTGAAGATGATGTGGACCGGCGTCCCCGGCTGCAAGTCCTTCGCCTGCAGGCTCTTGCCGTCCGAGAACAGCGCGACGTAGTTGGGGGCGTAGAGGAACGACAGGTCGGCCGGCACGCCGTCGATGCAATGGACCCGAATGTTCGTGTCGGAGACGTGGCGGACGTAGCCGTGGCAGTCGCGCCACTTCCCGCCGGCGGGCGCGCCCTGGGCACCGGCCGGCAGGGAGGCGAGGACGTATCCGGCGACCGTCAGACCGAGAAGCGAACGGCGAAGCGGGTCGAAGAGCATCGTGATGAGAGTCCTTCCGTCGTGATCGAGTGCCGCACCATGGCCAGCGCCGAGCGGTTCGACGCCTACGCGCTCATGTCGTCCTTCCGGCGCGACGAGGCGCTGCTGGGCACCGCGCTGACCCTGTTCGTCGACCGGCCGGACTACGGCTTCGTCTGGCTGGCGTACGACGACGGTGTCCCCGCCGCGTGCATCTCGGTCGCCTACGCGATCTCGACCGAGAGCGGCGGTCTGGTCGCCACGCTGCGCGACCTGTGGGTCGCTCCGGACCACCGCCGCCGCGGGATCGGGACGGCGCTGTTGGTGACGCTCCGCGGCCGGCTCGATCAACTCGAGGTGACCCGGATCGAAGCCGCCCTGCCGCCCGAGCCCGGGCTGCGCGCGCTCTTCGCCGGGCTCGGCTACGTCGAAGGCGCCGCGCTCACGGTCAGCCTGGACCGTCGATGACGGCGGCGAGCCGCCCGCCGGCGGCCGCCAGCAACCCCTCCGCGGCGGCGCGGTCGACGCCGCGCCGCGCCATCACGATCGCCACCTTCACGCTGCCACCCGCCTCGTGCAGCAGCGCCGGCGCGTCGACCGATCCGCCGGCCAACTCGAGCACCAGGCGTTCGGCGCGCGCGCGCAGCTTGGCGTTGGTCGCGCGCAGATCGACCATGCGATTGCGATAGGTCTTCCCGAGGCGAATCATCGCGCCGGTCGAGATCGCGTTGAGGACGATCTTCTGCGCGGTGCCGGCGCGCATGCGCGTCGAACCCGCGATCGGCTCGGCGCCGGTGGCGGCGACGATCGCCAGGTCGGCCTCGGCGGCGAGCGGCGAGCCGGACGCGTTCACCAGCGCGATCGTGCGCGCGCCGTGCACGCGCGCCGCTTGCAGCGCGGCGCGGACGAACGGCGCGCCGCCGCTGGCCGAGACGCCGATCACGACGTCGCCCGGACCGACGTCCTCGACGGCGCGCAGACCGGCGAGCGCGTCGTCTTCGGCGCCCTCGACCGCGCGCCGCAAGGCCGGCTCGCCGCCGGCGATGCGCGCTTGCACGCGAGCCGGATCGAGTCCGAAGGTCGGCGGCAGCTCGGCGGCGTCGAGCACCGCGAGCCGGCCACTCGTCCCCGCCCCGATCAGCACGATCCGCCCGCCGGCCGCGAGTGCGTCGGCGACGACGCCCGTCGCCGCGCCCACCGCGTCGGCGACGGCCAGCGCGGCGTCGACCGCGGCGTGGTGCGTCGCCAGCAGCAGCCGCGCCAACGCGCCGGCGTCGAGCCGGTCGATCTGCGCGGTCGCGGGATCGATCGCCTCGGTCCCCGGCAGCTCGCTCACCGCGCGGCGCGCTCGGCGAGCCGCAGCGCGCCGCGGACCGGCTCGTCGCCGCCCCGCACGATCGCCACGCCGGGGATGTCGCCATTCAGGCGCGTCTCGAGCAAGAACGAGAGCAAGCTGTTCTCGCGCAACAAACCACCGGCGAGCACGAGCGTCGGCGCGGCATCGGCCAGCCCCGCCGCACGCAGCACGGCTTTGGCGAGGTCGGCCAGCTCCTGCGCGGCCTGCTGGACGATCTTCGTCGACGCGCGGTTGCCCTTGCCGGCGAAGGCGACGACGCTCGGCGCCAACGCCGCGAGTGTCGACGGCTGGAGCGGCGCGTCGTAGATCGCGGACAGGTACCGGTCGCGATCGCGCGCATCGAGCGCCCGCGCGACCAGATCCGTCGTCTCATCGCGCGTCGCGCGGCCGTCCAGCACGCGCCCGAAGAGCTTGACGGCCTGCAGGCCGATCCAGAAAGCCGAGCCTTCGTCGCCGGCCAGCCAGCCGAGGCCGCCGACGCGGTGGGTCGTCACGCCGCGCTCCGCATAGGCGATCGAGCCGGTGCCGGCGATCAGCACGGCGCCGTCGCCGTCGGGCAACGCGGCGCGCAGCGCGATCGCCGCGTCGTCGCCGACCGTCACGACCGTACCGGGAAACGCGGCGGCGACCCGCGCGCACAGGGCGTCGGCGACGACCGCGCGCGCCGCGCCGGCGGCGCCGACGTGGATCGTCTCGGCCTCGGCGCCGGCGAGCACGTCGCGGATCGTCGCGACGATCGCCTCGGCCGCCACCGCGACGCCGAGCGCGGTCGGATTGGCCGCCGCGCCGCGCGCCTCGCGCAGGAGCCGCCCGTCTTCTGCCAGCGCCGCATGAGTCTGCGTCCCGCCGGCGTCGACCCCGATCGCGATCATGCGGGCGGCTTCGGCACGAACGCGATCGTCCCCAGCACGCGCGGACCGCGCGCGCCGGTCGCGCTCGGCAGGTTGCCCGGGCGCCCCCGCAACGTCTCGTGGCCGAGCACCGCGAAGGCGATCGCCTCCTTGGCGTTCGGATCGACGCCGAACTCCGCCGCGCTCGCGACGCGCCAGCCCGGCAGCGCGGCGCGCAGCCCGTCGAAGAGTGCGCGGTTGTGCACGCCGCCGCCGGAAGCGATCACCAAACGCGCGCGCAGCGCGTGTCGTTGGATGGCGGCGGCGATCGTGCGTACTGCCAGCGCGCTCAACGTCGCCAGCGCGTCGGCGAACGGGAGCGATTGGAGTCGCGGCGCCAGCGCCTCGATGAACGCGGCGCCATAGCGCTCGCGACCGGTCGACTTCGGCGGCGGCTGCGCGAAGTACGGATCGGCGAGCAGCTCCGCGAGCAGCGTCTCCTCGACGTCCCCCTCGAGCGCGATCGCGCCGTCGCGGTCGAAGCGTTGCGCGCCGCTGGTGTAGTACTGGACGTACGTGTCGAGCGGGAGGTTCGCCGGACCGCAGTCGAACGCGACGCCCTCGGGCAGAATGGTGACGTTCGCGATCCCGCCCAGGTTCAGCGCGACGCACGGCGCGTGTTCGCCGAACAGCAGCAGATCGACGGCGGGGACGAGCGGCGCGCCGCTCCCGCCGGCCGCGGTGTCGGCCGAGCGAAAGTCGGAGATGACGGTCGCGCCGACCCGCTCGCGAATCCGAAACGGATCGCCGATCTGCAGCGTGTGGTGCTCCTCGCCGGCATGCGCGAGCGTCAGGCCGTGCGAGGCGACCGCGTCGAGCGTGAGCCCGGCGGCCACCGACGCCACCGCGTCGCCGAACGCCTCGCCGACCGCGGCGTGCAGCGCCGACAGCTCGCGCGCGTCGAGCCGCGCCGGCGGATAGGCGGCCAGGATCCGCGCGCGCAGCGCCTCAGCGAACGGGACGGTGGCGAAGCGCTCGCACACGACCGCCACCCCGTCGCCGCGCGGCTCGACGGTGCAGACGGCGACGTCGATCCCATCGAGCGAGGTCCCCGAGAGGACGCCGGCGATCCTCACCCGCGGTCGACCGCGACGACGGCGGCGTCGCAGACGGCGGCGCGCACCGCGCGCAGGTCGCTGCGGCCGTAGTGGACGGCGTTGGTCAGCAGCACGACGGACAGATCGCGCACGGGGTCAGCCCAAAGGGACGTCCCGGTGAAGCCCGTGTGCCCGAAGCTCTGCGCGCTCATCTTTGTCCCGCACGAGTTCTCGTCGGTCGTCTTCAACGCCCACCCCAACCCGCGGCGCAGAACGGGATCCCAGGCCTGCTCGCGCACCGCCTCGCGGGCCAGGTCGCCGTCGAGCGGCGTCGGCCGCCCGTGCAACGCGGCCAGGTACCATTCGCCCAGCGCAGCGACGTCGCGCGCGTCGCCGAACAACCCTGCGTGGCCGGCGACCCCGCCCAGCAGGTGCGCCTTCTCGTCGTGCACGACGCCCTGCACGCTCCCCCGCCAGGCGTCGGTCTCGGTCGCCGGGATCGCGCCGCGCTCGGTGCCGGTCGGCGCATACGCGGTCGCGCGCGCGCCGAAGGCGCGCAGCCGCGCGTCGACCAGCGCGCGCAGGCTGGTGCCGTGCGCGCGCGCGAGCAGCACCCCCAGCGCGATGAAGCCGAGGTCGCTGTAGATCACGCGCTCACCGACCGGCGCAGCGAGCGGCTCGGTCAGCGCGAACGCCTCGACGTCGTCGTCGAGCAGCGTACGCCAGTCGGCACCGCTGCGAAAGCCCGCGTCGTGGGCGAGGATCTGTCGCAGCACGATCGGCGCGTGCGCCGTCTCGCGCCACTCGGGGATGCACGCGAGCAACGAGCTGTCCAGCGCGAGCACGCCGCGGGCGACCGCGTCGAGCGCGACGGTCGCGACGAACACCTTGGTGATCGAGGCTAGGTCGAAGCGCGTGTCGACCTGGCACGGTGGCGCCGTCGCATCGTCCTGCAGCCGTCCGTAGGCGCGCTCGAAGCGCGGCCGCCCGCCCTGCTCGATGCGCACGACCGCGGCGCTGTAGCGCCGTCCGAGTTCGGCGCGCAGGACCGCCTCGACCTCAGCGAACAGCGGCGCCCTGCGCGATCCGCACCGGCAGCACGCCGCCCGCCGGCGCGCGGCCGGCCAGCACGTCGGCGACGCCCTCGAAGGCGAGCGCGTCGTCGCCGTAAGCGCAGACGACGCGATGCGCAGCCGGCCAAAGCAACGCGTCGTACGGCTCGCGTGCCGAGACGATCAGCGCGGCCGGGACGAGCGCGAGGATGCGCGCGACGGCCTCGCGCTGCGCCGGGTGCAGATCGGCGCGGCGGGTGACCAGCACGAACTCGCGCTCGCCCAGCCGCGGCACGTGCTCGAGCAGCAGCTCCAGCTCGTCCGCGCCGGGATCGAGCGGGACGCGCATGACCTCGCTCTTCCAGCGACGCCGCCGCAGCGCCGCACTGAGCGAGGGCGCCTCGGCTACATGCGCGCGCGTCCCCGACGCCGCGGCCGCGTCGCCGAGCGCGCCTTCGAACGAGATCACGGTCACCGCGCTGCCCTCGCGCAGCCGAGGCTCGCCGCGCACGGCGGTCACCGCGGCGCGCGCGGCCGCGAGCGGCGCCGCTGCGTCGACGGCATCGGCGGCGAGCGGCCGTAACACCGCGAAGCGTTCGCGCAGGCGCAGCACGCGCGCGTGCGCTTCTTCCAGCCGCGCCAGCGGTAACCGGCCGGTCTCGACCGCCTGCACGATCGCCGTCGCGGCCGCCTGCGCCAGCTCGAGGTGATGGCTGATCAGCACCAAATCGGCGCCGGCCGCCAGCGCCGCGACCGCACCGTCGACGGTGCCGACGCCGCGCGCGATCGCGTCCATCTCGAGACAATCGGTAGCGCAGACCCCGTCGAAGCCGAGTTCCTCGCGCAGCAGCCGGTACACCGCCGGTGCGAGCGAGGCGGGGCGTTCGGGATCGAGCGCCTCGACGACGACGTGGGCCGTCAGCACGAGCGAGGCCGCGCCCGCGCGAATCGCGGCGGCGAACGGGACCATGTCGCGCGCGCGCAGCGTCGCCGCGTCGGTCGCTAGACGCGGCAACGCGAGATGGGAGTCGACCGCCGTCGCACCGTGGCCGGGGGCGTGCTTGAGCGTCGCCGCGACCCCGCCGCGCTCGAGGCCGGCGGCGAAGGCGGTGACGAACGCCGCGACCCGCTGCGGGTCGTCCCCGTAGGAACGCGTGCCGATCGTCGTGCTCGCCGGCGCCAGCGCGAGATCGGCGACCGGCGCGAGATCGACGCTGATCCCCAGCGCGGCGAGGTCGCGGCCGAGTAGCGCCCCGAGCGCAGCCGCCAGCGCGGGATCGCCGCTGGCAGCGACGGCCATCGCGGAGGGCAACGGGGCGACCTCGTCGCGGAGACGAGCGACCCGGCCACCCTCTTGGTCGACGGCGATCAACGGCGGCGGGACGCCGCCCGCGCGCAGCGCACCGACCAGCGCCCGCAGCTCGTCCGGCGAACCGACGTTGCGCGTGAAGAGGGTCAGCGCACCCGGCGCGAAGGCGCGCAGCTCCTCGAGCGGCGCCGCGTCGGGAGACGCGCCGGCGAAGCCGACCGCGAGCGTCCCGCGCGCGAGCCTGTGCACGTCAGCGGCGTTCGGCATCGTCGGGCCGACGGCTAGTGCTTGAAGAGCCGGATGATCTGGGCGACGAGCTTGCCGCCGATGCGGGAGGCCAGGATCTGCACCTTCGACCCGCGCGAAACGTCGGTGATCGCGTGGTAGCCGGGGTCGCTGGTCTGGACGCTGGTCGTCGGCATGACCGAGACGTCGACATGCCCGAAGTGCGGCGTCTCGACTCGCAACAGGCCTCGCTGGTAGTCGACGTTGGTCACCCGCCCCTCGATCATCCCGACGTCGACGGCCGACGGCGCGGGCGCCGTCGTCTGGGCGCTGACGAGCGCGGGAACGCCGAGCAGACCCAGGGCGAAGACGAGGGTGACGAGGCGCATGGCGCGGGGGTAACGCATGCGAGGACCACCTCCGTTCCATTCATCGGCGGATGACTCCCACCACGTTGAGCCAGCCGCTCCGGTCAGGGTCCCGACCGGCCTGCGCTTCGGCGCGGGCGACGCGCGCCGCCCGGATGCCGGCGTCGTCGGCCGTCCGTCCGCCAAGCACCAGCCGCAGCGCCAGCAGCGCGTCGTCCGCCGCCCGCGTCCCGACCGCCGCCAGCGCCCGGTAGAACGGCTGCGCGCGCGGATCGTCGGTCGGCGCGGCCAGCGCGGCGGCGATCGCCTCGGCTTTGCCGGGCCGGCCGTCCAGGAGGTAGCCGTCGAGAGGATGGAGTTCCACGCGATGCGATTCGCGCTGCTCTTGGCGATCCCGGCGGCGCTGGCGCTCGGCGGTGCCGCCGCGCCCGATCCGCTCGCGGCGCTGGCGGCGGCGGTCGGCGACCCGGCGGCGCTCCACCTGCGCGCCCAGGCCACGAGCACGGCCGACGGGCAGCAGACCGTCACGACGCTCGACCTGCAGGGCTCGCAGCGGCTCTTGCGGACCTGCGTCGCCGACGTCTGCGCCGGGACCTGGTTCGACGGGCACCGCGGCTGGACGTTCGGGCTGAACGAGGTGCCGCTGCCGGCCGGCGACGATCCGGCGCTGCCGGCCCTGCGCAGCCTGGCGGCGATCGCGTCCTACGCCTTCGTCGAGCCGGCGTTCCAGGCCGCAGGGGGCGTGGTCGAAGCCGTCGCCCCCAACCGCTGGCGGGTCCGCGCCCCCGACGGCGCGCCGCTCGTCGCGACGATCGATCCGCGCACGCTCGCCGTCGAGACGGTCGTCGACGCCGGCGGGACGCCGATCGCGCAGTACGGCCGGATCGTCCGGGTCGGCGACGCCGCCTTCGCCCTCCAGCGCGCCGGTCCGGAGGAGCGCACCTTCGAGCGGGTCGACCTCGTCGCCGGGCCGCTGGGGGCGCCGGACGGGGCCCCGGTGACCTTCGGCGACCCCGCCCCGCTGGCGCTGGCCGACGACCCGGTCCCGATCGTCCCGTGCCGCCTCGGCGGCCGCCTCGTGCGCTGTCTGCTCGACACGGGGACGACCCCCAGCGCGATCACGCTCGCCTTCAGCGAGGAGCTGGGCCTCGAGCCGCACGGCGAGCTCGACATCGCCGGTTTTCACCGCTTCGCGACCGGCTTCGTCCAGGCCGGGCCGCTGGCGCTGGGGCCGGCGCGCTTCGCCCAGGCACGCTTCGCCGTGATCCCGGCGACCCGCGAGCTGCACTTCGACGTCATCGTCGGCGCCGATCTGCTCGGGGCCCTGCAGCTGACCCTCGACCGGGCCGCCGCCACGGTGACGCTCGGGCCGACCGCGCCCAACCGGCCCGCCGACGCGATCCCGCTCGCGTTCCCGCAGGGAGTCCCCCTGGTCGACGTCACGGTCGCCGGGGTCGGCGTGCGGGCGCTGCTCGACAGCGGCGATGCCGCCACGCTCTCGCTGGACTACGAGACCTACCGGCGCGGGCCGCACTGGCCGCCGGTCGCGCGCGGCGAAGCGATCGGGGTCGCCGGCGAGGGCGGCGTGTTCGACGTCGACGTCCCGGACGTGCGCATCGGGACGCTCGATCTCGGGACCGTCCGGACGGCCGTGCGCTGGACGCAGGCCGTCTCGCATCTGGGGCTGGGACTCGCGCACCGCTGCGCGCTGGAACTGGACGAGGCCGCGGGCTACTTGCGCTGCCTACCGAAAAGAGCCGAGCTCAGTCCAGGTCGGCTTCGAGGGCCTCGGCGGTCCGCTGCATGATGCGTGCCAGCAGCGCGATCGCGCCGGCGCGGTTCGTGTTGAGCAGCATGTACTGCATGCGATCGTTCGGGTGCAGCACGACGAAGACGCCTTTGCTGCCCTGCGTGATCGACGTGAGAATACGGTCGACGAACGCACGATCCTCAGCGTCGAGTTGGATAGCTCCACTCTCTTCTGTTAAGAGTTCGTGGAGAAAGACATCGAGATTTTCAGGGACATCCATGTTCGCGAAAACATCCTCGTTGGTGATACGAGCCGTCTCTTTGCTGATATCGGCCAAAGGCGTACAAAGTAAAGGCAAATACACGGTTTTCCGTCAAGGAAACGTCAAGGCGGTCGGCTCGAATCATAGGCGAGCGTGCGCTCCCGGCGCACTGATGCGCGCATCCGTTGAGGGACTCGCCGCGTGGCGATTTCATGCGCGGATTCGTCGCGTCGAAGTCGCAGCGCGTGTCGTCCGCGGCGCGCCCGGCGGCCCGCGGCGGCGCCGGGTCGGCGCTCGGCTCTACCGGCGAGGCGACGGTGCGCTCACGCGACCCCGGGGCGGCCCCCGCGGCGTCCCGGCGGCAGCGAAACGGGCCGCTCGGGAGGCACTCGCGCCGCCGCGCGGCTAATGGAGAGGTCGGCCTCGCCGATGCGGCGGGCGTCGCCAACGGAGCGAACATGCAGTCTGGCGCCCGACTCGGCGCAAAGGCGACCCTCGACCGGTCCGCCGTGAACGTCCCTTTGATCGCGATCCTGGTTGCCGGGCTCGCGATCCGCCTGCTGTTGATCGGCAGCGAAGGGTTCCACAACGACATCGCTTCGTTCGAAGCGTGGGCGCTGACGCTGCGCGATCACCCGACGTGGAACTTCTACGCGGCCTCCGGCTTCGCCGACTATCCGCCGGGCTATTTCGTCGTGCTGTGGGTGCTCGGCCACCTCTACGGTGGCTTGCTCGCGGTGTTCGGCGCCGACCCCGGCTACGCGTTGCTGCGCGCGGTCGTGAAGCTGCCGGCGATCGCGATGGATATGCTCGACACGGTCTTGGTCTTCGCGATCGCGCGCCGCTGGGCGCCGACGGTGGTCGCCCTGTGGGCGGCGGCGGCGCTGGCGCTCAACCCGGCCGCGATCTACGTTTCGGCGGCCTGGGGGCAGATCGACTCCGTCTCCTGGGGGCTCGTGCTGCTCGCCGTGTGGGCCGTGCTCCGCAGCGGAGACGAGCCGGCGACGAGTACGCGCTGGCTGCTCTTTGCCTGGCTCGCCTTCGCGTTCTCGATCCTGATCAAACCGCAAGCGGCGACGGTCGGCTTGATCCTGCTGGCCTATCCGTTCGCGACGACCGACGCCGCGACGCGCGCGCGCCGGCTGCGCGGCACGCTGATCGGCCTGGGCGGCGCGGTCGTGCTCGGTCTGGCGGTCGCGCTGCTCTTCCATCCGGCGCCCGACGTCGTCCAGTGGCTGCTCGGGCGCTACATGTTCGGCAGCGCCGTCTATCCGTATACCTCGGTCAACGCCTTCACGATCTACGCGCTGGTGCGGCCGTTCTGGCAGTCCGACACGCAACCGTTGACCTTCCTGTGGCTCTCTCTCGGGCCGGTCTGGGCGTGGGGGATCGGCTTGGTCGCGGCCGCCAGCGCGCTGATCGTCGGGCGCTATCTGCAAAAGCGCGACGAGCGCGCGCTGGTCGAAGGCGCGATGCTGCTCGCCTTCGCGTTTTTCGTGCTCGCCACGCGCATGCACGAGCGCTACGTCTACGGGGCGTTCCTGCTGTCGATCCCGCTGATCGGCCTGGGACGGATCGGGATCTGGTCGACGCTCACGCTGACCGTGACGATGGGGCTCAACCTGGCCTATTCGCTCGCCTACCAGACCGTGATGGAACAGAAGATCACCGGCGTCGACGCAAGCAACCTGTGGCCGCACGCCTCGCACTGGGCGACGGCGGCCAACGTCGTGCTCTTCTTCTGGCTGTGCTTCCGCTATTTCGGCGAGGAGCGCGCGATCGGCCGTGCGCCCTGGCGGGCCGCCGAGATCGTGGTGCGCGACGCGTTGTGGATGGCCGTCGCCCGCGCCCGGGGTTGGTTCAGCCCGCGCGAGGGGATCGTCCAGCTGACCCGCCTGGACGCGCTGCTGATCGCCGGCTTCGTCGTCGTCGCGTTCCTGGTCGCGATCGTCGGCTACTCGTGGCCGCACGAGCGCATCTTCGACGAGATCTACTTCGCCCGAGCCGGCGAAGAGTACCTGCGCGGGATCAATCAGTTCGAGTGGACCCATCCGCCGTTCACCAAGCTCGTGATCGCGCTCTCGATGCTGCTCTTCGGCGGGCTGCACGGCGAGGGCAACACCGCCTACGGCTGGCGCTTCCTGAACATCGTGATCGGCGCGCTCGAGGTCGGCGTCGTCTACGCCTTCGCCAAGCGCCTCACCGCCTCGACGCTGTTCGCCGCGCTGGCCGCGCTGATGCTGACCTTCGACGGCTTCCACTTCGTCGAGTCGCGCCTCTCGACCGGCGAGATCACGATCTCGACCCTGATCGCGATCGTCCTCTACGCGCTCTACCGGCTCTGGCTGACCGCGCAGATCCGCGTGCAGCCGATCGTCCCGACCCGCTTCGGGCCGCCCTTCTGGATCACGCTGGGCATCGGGATCCCAGTCGCGGCCGTCTTCTCGTGGGTGGTCAACATCCAGCCCGCGCACCACATGGCCGAGATCGGCGCCGGGATCCAGAGCGTCGGCGCCGACCGGCCGATGCTCGGCTTCGGAGGGCTGACCGCCCTCTTTCCGTGGTTTGCGATCAACGCCTATACGATCGCGTTTCTCTACGCGCTGCTCGGCGTCTACCTCGTCGCCCGGAGCGTCGTCCCGCGTTTTCTCACCGCGACCGGACGGCTGACCTCCTACGCCGACGGGACGCGGGTCAGCGCAACCGGAAGCCGCACGCCCCAGCTCAGCCTGCCGGCCGGCATCGCCGATCCACCGGAGCTGAAGGTGACGAACGCGCGCGACGGCGCGATGCGCTACGCGACGCCCGACGGCACGGCGGATTTCTCGCCCGACGGGACGCTCACCGTCGACGGCGCGCCGACGATCGACGCCAAGGACCGGCGGCTCTGGCTCGCGGTCCTCGCGGTCTCGGCCGGCCTGCTGATCTCCAGCAAGTGGAACGGCGCCTTCGACTTCATCGTGATCGCGGTCGTCGTCGGGTTCGTGTGGTCGCATCGCTTCGTGTCGAGTCGCGCGCTGCTGGCGGTCGTTGCCGCGTCGGCCGCCGTCTTGGGTTTCCTCAAGGTGGTCGGCGTTGCACACTTCGGCATCGCCCTGGTGGTCATCGCGCTCGCCGCGGTCGGTGCCTTCGTCGCGCTGGCGCGCTCCGGGCGCTACCTACCCGGGCGGGCGCTGTGGGGGAATCCCTACGGGTTTTCGCTCGATGGGGACGGGGTGCTGATCCTGTTCGCCGCCGCGACGGCGTATTGGATCTGCTACATCCCGTTCTTCGTGCTCGGCCACGGCCTCGCCGATATGCTCTACCTGCAGCAGCAGATGTACTGGTACCACAGCAGCGGCGTCGCGACGGCGACCCATCCGTACATGTCCAAGTGGTGGCAGTGGCCGATCATGCAGATCCCGATCTCGTACTACTATCAGGCCTTCGGTG